>OJEW01000021.1_pt1 | contig 103336 bp, 89 predicted proteins | sample 1593861 | NCBI WGS metagenome assembly OJEW01 (sample SAMN05416806, study PRJEB24817) | seawater metagenome | isolation source: Sea water | place: Canada:Atlantic | collected 2013-11
ATATAAATATAAATATAAATATAAATATAAATATAAATATAAATATAAATATAAATATAAAAATAAAATCACTGTCAGGTTAATCAATGAACACTATTCATGTCAAAAGCATTGCTTCGGTAATGAGTAAAATCGCTGCTATCAGCTTTTTTTCAGGATCACTAATTTTATCTCAGATATCTCATGCCCATAACGATTCAGCTTATAGTCACGATTATCGTGCTGTGGCGGCTAATCCTAGCTGGATGGCAGGCGTTGATGGTAGCAAGCGTGTTAGTGAATTATCGATTCCCGGTACTCACGATACTATGTCTATTCGTGCCGGCGACGCTTGGCAAAATCAAACCATGACGTTGGCACAGCAACTAGAGTCTGGGATACGTGTTTTTGATATGCGTACTCGCCATATCAATAATGGCTTACGTATGCATCACGGGATTATCGCCCAAGATACTTACTTTAATGATGTGCTGAATGATATCGATGGCTTCTTAGCGGCTAATCCAAGCGAGACTGTTTTATTCCGTTTGCGTACTGAACATACGTCTGAGAATAATACTGAAAGTTATACTCAAACCTTGAATAAATATTTAGCGGCGAAGGGTGCTAAACGCTGGACTCCGACTAATTCAAACCCTACGTTAGATGAAATTCGAGGCAAGTTTGTAATCTTACAAGAATTCTCTGGTTATGCTCCTGATGGCAAGCCTTATGGCCTTTCTTATGGTGCGATTGATAAGCAAGACGACTATGCAATGTCGACTAACTGGGCACTGTATGACAAGTGGACAGCGGTTAAAAATCATCTGAACAAATCAAAGAATGGTAACCGTAATACGATTTACATGAACTACTTAAGTGGTGCTAACGGTTCGTTCCCATACTTTGTTGTCAGTGGTCACTCTAGCCCGGGTACTTCAGCGCCGCGTTTGGCAACGGGTCTTACGACTCCGGGTTGGAACAGCTCTTATCCTGACTTCCCCCGTGTAAGCTGCTTCATTGGTATTTGTACCATTGCGTTTGAAGGCACGAATACTTTGACTGCTGATTACATCGCTAGTGCTTCTTATGACTCAGGTGTTGCAGGCATGGTCATGACAGATTTTCCGGGTAAGCGTTTTATTGAAAACTTGATCAAGCTGAACAATGTTAATGATTACCGCGAGCTGCGTGATGCACGCACGGGCAAGTGTTTAGACTTTGAAGGTGTTACACCCGCTAACGGTAAGAAAGCGATCTTGTGGGATTGTGCTGGGGTGGCTTGGCAGAAGTGGTCGTATGATGCGAGCACTGGGTTATTACGCAATAAAGCCAATCCTGATTACTGCCTAGATAATATGGGTCAGCCTTATTCGGGCGGTGGTATTCATATGTGGCAGTGTGATGAAAATAATATTAATCAGCAGTGGAATTTTGTCGGTGACCAGTTAGTTCCGCGTTCCAATACTGCAATTGCTGTTGATGCTTATGGTACAGATAATGGATCGCAAGTTGCTCTTTGGTCCACCCATGGTGGTGCTAACCAGAAATGGACTTGGGGTAATCAATAAAGCAGTCAGTGAAAATTGTCGTGGGGAGCCATTAAACTGTCACCTTGCGACAATGTGATAGAACAGAGGTTGGGGTATTTTAGTGGATAAAATACCACCTCACCGCAGGATGCACTCGGGGGATATTGAAAAGCAAATAATAAAAATAACACCTAAAACGAGATGCAAACCATGCAAAAACTTATTTCTAAGCGAGCTTCAAAGAAAGCTTCTAAGCTTGCCAGTACGGCGGCTACGGTTTTATTAAGTACTGCTGCCGCCTTAACCAGTGCCAGTGCTTGGTCCGAAAGCTATATCTATCTAACCAATAATACCGATCAAACCCTCGATCTAACCATTAATCAGCGCGGCTCCTCATTAACTAAAGGTGATCACTGGAAGCAGCATGCATCCTCTGTCCCTCCTTATGGCACTGTGCGTTATTTAGAAACCAACCGTGATAGCGGCATTAAGTGGGGCAAAGATTATTATTTTGATACCACGGTAACTGCTGAAGACGGTAGTACGGCAATGCTGCAACAGAAGCTAACCGGTACTTGGAATTTCAGTGATATTTGGCATGGAACTCAACAGTCTCCTTGGTATGACGATCGTAATATCCATTCTGTCACGCAAGATTTTGTTGGGGCTAATAGTACGATTGCTTTTAAGGCAGAGTCAGCACGGGCTAATGGCGACGATTATTATTATGTCATTCATCCGCAAGCAGAAACGGCGACTCGTGGTCTGAATAATAATTTCAATGTTTTGGCTTATAACGTATGGGCTTTACTTCCGGGCATTGTATCGAAGGATGTGAGTGAGCGATTAAACCTGCTGAAGAATAAAGTGAAGGGTTATGATGCGATCGTATTCTCTGAACTGTTTGATAATAGCCGTCGCGAGACATTTTTAAATGGGCTTAAAACTGAATACCCTTATCAGACTCGCGTTGTCGATCGCTCGGGTTCGGTTGAAGATGGTGGGGTATTAATTGTTAGCCGTTATCCTATCGATGCTGAATCTCAAATTGCTTTTAACGCCTGTGATGCGGAAGATTGTATGTCGGCAAAAGGGGTGATGTACGCGAAGATTAATAAAGGTGGAAACCCATACCACGTATTCGGTAGCCATACCCAAGCTTGGACATCGGCTGAAAATCAGGCGACGCGTTTAAGCCAGTTCCAGCAAATGCGTGATTTTATCGATAGCCGTAACATCAGTACCAGCGAACCTGTGATCATTGCCGGTGATTTGAATGTCGATAAAGAAAACTTCCCGCAAGAATACAATACGATGTTGAATGTTTTGAACGCGGAAGAAGTGCCTCGTAACGGGGGTTATAAATATACCGCCGATGGGCGTATTAATAACTGGACTGATGGTACGCCAGAAATCCTGGATTATGTTTTGTATTCCACGGCTCACCTGACTCCTGTTTCTTCTTCTGCCAAGGTGCTTATTCCTCGTAGTATTCATGCGGACGTATTTACTAAGTACGACCTGTCTGATCACTTTCCAATTGCCGGTAACTTAACTTTTGATACGGCTGAAGGTTCTGTTGAATCCGTGCCTTTCACTGGCACGATTAATGGTAGTTGGAGTAACTCCGGTGGTCGTGATCGTACATCGAGCAATAACCCTAGCTACATTTTAACGGTTGCCGAAGGTTCTAATGTGACGATTGATTTGATGTCTAGCATCGATACTTATTTGTATGTTGAAGAAATCACAACTAACTGGCAGTCGGATAATGATGATGGTGGTGACGGTTATAACTCGCGTCTGAATTTTGATACCTATGCCGGTGACGGTGTGGATTATTATAAAATTACTGCCGCGACTTATTCTTCAGGTCAGACAGGTGACTTTACGATTAAAGCTAGCAGCGGTATTAGCCTTGTGCCAGAAAGTGAGTTTGCAGGGGTTAAATAATCTATAATTTTTTAATTTGTTTGATGGCGCTTTATGACAATGAAGTGTCATCAAACAGAATTGTTCTATATGTATGTTCGTGAGTAAATGGTTCTGTTGATTGTTGCAGGATCCCGATTCAATCAATCTGTCTTATCATCTATTCTCTAGCATTAGAATTAGGTGTCTCATACGTTTTGTTTTGCGTATTAAGGCTTGTCTTGAAGTGTAAATACAAGTGCAAGCCTCTTTTTAATTCTTTAATTCAATACGTAATTTCTATAAACGCCGACTGAAGCGTGTGCGGTATTCCGTTGGAGTGACGCCAGTTTTCTTTTTAAATAAACGACGAAAAGAGCTTGAATCTTCGTAACCCACCTTGTTCATTACCGTGTCCACATTGTAATCACTTTCTTCTAGCATCTTGCGGGCGCGTTCAATGCGAACTGATTGCAGGTAGGTATTCGGAGGTACGCCTAAGGCGTTATTGAAGCGGCGAATCAGGGTGCGTTGGGAAACGTTATTTTGTATTGCTAGTTCATCGATGCTTAATGATATTGTGCAGTCTTGTTCGATCAATTCTTGAATTTTATGCACCAGTTCATCTTGGTGAGGTTTGGCAATTCGCATTAAGGAATACGACAGCTGGCTATCTCGGCGGTAATCAATAACAAAGGCTTTGGCAGTTTGCATGGCCGTTTCAAAATCGACGCTACGCTCGATAATGTGTAATCCTAAATCAAACCAGGCTATGCCTCCGCCTGCGCAAAAGATGTTTTCATCTCGGGTAATGAGTTGCTCCGCTTGTAAGTTTATTTGCGGGTAGCGTTGCTTAAATTCAGTTTCGAAGCCCCAGTGGGTTGTTGCCGTTTTGTTATCAAGAATCCCTGCTTGTGCTAATAGAAAGTTCCCTGTGCAGTTACCTGCAATGGTCCAGCCTGCCTGGTCTGCTTTGCGCAATAATTGGATCAATTCAATATTGTTATCGAGAGCCTGCTGAATGGGGCCTCCGATAGTAGGTACGATGAGGATATTGGAATGGCCGTCTGGGGTTGCGTATTGATCTTTTAAATTGCTTTTTAATTGAGCCTCTATATCGCTAAAACTGCAATGCGAGGCCAGTTGTAAACTATTGATGCAATGAATGTTACGGCCTTGCTCGCTGGCCAGTCGGACGTTAAACGCACTCGCGGTTTCTTGTTGTTGGATTCGGTTCCAAGTGACACCGGCTAAGGCAAATAGATCAATAACCCCTGTAATGGCGGATGCCAATGCTTGATCAAAGCCAAGAATATAAATATTTATCATGGTGTTTAATTACTTAATCGATGAATGGTGTTATTGGCACTTTTGACCTTATATGTGTCTATAATGACAATTCAAAGCTTTGGATGCAAGTCGGATACTAGCGCTAGGATTTCTACTTAGGGTGATGATGATGTCGAATTTAATCAGTAGTAAAGATTTAGAGTTTTTGTTGTATGACGTATTTCAAGCGCAGCAGTTAACCGAACTGCCTTTTTATCAAGATCATGACCGTACAACTTTTGATGGCGTGATTAATACCGCTAAGAAAATTGCGACTGAGTACTTTTTACCGCATAACGCCAAAGCCGATGCGAATGAACCGCAGTTTGATGGGGTATCGGTTACTACGATTTCTGAAGTAAAAGAAGCGTGGAAGCACTATTCTGAATCGGGTTTATTGGCTGCTCGCCATGCTTATGACGACGGTGGTATGCAATTACCCGCCATTATTAATACTGCTTGTGTCAGCTATTTTATGTCGGCGAATCCGTCGACGTCTGGCTACCCATTTTTAACCAGTGCAGCGGCTAATCTAATCAATGCCTTTGCCGCTGACGAGCATAAAAAGAAATACTTGCCTGCCATGTTTGATGGGCGTTTTTCGGGCACTATGGCGATGACGGAACCTGATACAGGTTCTTCTTTGGGGGATCTAACAACCAAAGCAACTCCGCATGAGGACGGCAGTTATCGCATTCGCGGCCAGAAAATGTATATCTCTGGGGGCGACCAAGACATTACCGAGAACATTGTTCATCTGGTATTGGCAAGAATTGAAGGCGCACCTCAAGGGGCGAAGGGCATTTCATTATTCATCGTGCCTAAAATCCATACCAATGATGACGGTTCATTAGGTGAAGCTAACGATGTGAAGTTAGTGGGTTTATTACACAAAATGGGTTATCGCGGGACGACCAGTACAGTATTGCAGTTTGGTGATAATAATCAGTGCCAGGGCTTTTTGATTGGTGAAGCGAATCATGGCTTGAAGTACATGTTCAAAATGATGAACGAAGCGCGTATTGGCGTAGGTACGGGCGCGGCGACGATTGGCTATCGTGGTTATTTGGAATCGTTAGATTATGCCAAAAACCGTCCGCAAGGGCGCTCGGTTGCGAGTAAAGATCCGAACAGTAAACAGCTGAATATCATTGAGCATACCGATGTGAAGCGCATGTTATTGGCGCAAAAATGCTTTGTTGAAGGCTCATTGGCGCTGTGTTTGTTGGCGGCGAGGTTAGTGGATGAGTCAGAAGTGGGTGGTGATGGCGATAGCGGTTTGTTATTGGATTTATTAACCCCAGTGGTCAAATCATTCCCGTCGTATTATGGCCCTAAAGCTAATGATCTAGCCATTCAAGTACTAGCAGGTGCGGGTTATACCAAGGATTATCCAGTTGAGCAGTGCTATCGTGATAACCGATTAAATCCAATCCATGAAGGTACTCATGGTATTCAATCGTTGGATTTATTAGGGCGTAAATTGTGGCTGCATAACGGCAAAGGCCAGCAGCTACTGTTGCAAAAAATACAGCGTACACTGAAGTTAGCTAAAGAAAAAACTGAGCTGCAGGCACTGGTGACTGAGTACCAAGGTTATCTTGACCTGTTCATTAAAACCACCATGACCTTAGGTGGTGCACTGCAAAAAGGTGACGTAGAAAAAGGCTTGGCAAACTCAGCGGTTTACCTTGATATGATGGGTAAGATGGTGGTTGCTTGGTTATGGATTGAAATGGCGGATAAAGCGGTTGAGCGCTTTACGGACTCTACCGATACAGACGATCAGCAATTCTTAGCAGGTAAGCTACAAGCGGCGCAGTATTTTGTGCGTTGGGAACTGCCAAAGGTTCAGCACCAAGCGAACCTGCTACAAGGCTTTGATGAAACCTGTATGGCCATGCAAGCAGATTGGTTCTAATTCGCTAATTAAGAGAAGGAAAGTTTAACAATGAATAATAAATTATTAGTAGACGTTAGCGACCACATCATGACGATTACCTTTAATCGCCCTGATATGTACAACCCATTAGACCCCGAGAGCTATTTTTTATTGGCTCAGGCACTGTATCGTTTACAGCACGAAGATGATTTACGCGTGGCGATTATTCAAGCTGAAGGTAAGCATTTTACTTCGGGTTTGGAGTTGGATAAGTGGGCACCGATTTTTGCTAAAGGTAAATTTCCAGAACTACCAGAAGGGCATCTTGACCCTTATGGCCTTGAAGGTGAGGTATTGACCAAGCCGGTGATTATGGCAGTGCAGGGTATTTGCTATACTTCAGGTTTGGAGCTGTTATTGAATACCGATATTCGCCTCGCGACGCCCGATACACGTTTTGCACAGTTAGAAGTACAGCGAGGTATTTATCCGTGTGGTGGTGGAACTGTGCGCCTAGCCAGTGAAATTGGTTGGAGTAATGCGCAGCGCTACATTCTGACGGGTGATGAATTCAGTGCAGAGCAAGCGTTAGAGTGGGGCATGGTGCAAGAGTTGGTTGAATTAGACCAGTTGCAGGTTCGTGCGCGAGAGCTGGCTAAGAAAGTCGCTAAGGCCGCGCCGCTTGGTATTCAGGCGGCTTTGAGATCATCTAAGACGTATCGTAAACACGGGCAGGATGTTGCATTGAAAGAAGTGTTTAATGATTTGCCTCGGGTTATGAAAAGCCAAGATGCGCAAGAAGGGATATTGTCTTTTATGGAGCGGCGAGAGGCCAAGTTTACTGGGAAGTAAGCCATTTTAGGTCTACTTGATACTTATCTTAAAAGGTCGAGGTATGGCCTGACATATAACCAAAATACTTAAGTGAAATGCTGCTTATAAGATTAACGGAAATTAGCCTGTAAGAAATTGCTGGTTTTCGTTTTTCTGACCTGAATTAGGTTATTAATTGATCTGAATTACGATTTAATCAGACGGAACAGATGTTCGCCGAATTAAAATCGGTTATCATGTCTTCAGAACTTACATGCTCTTAATATGCGCATGGTTTAAAAAAGATTTTTTAGTTAGGTAGTTTATGAGCAGTAATAAAGCAGAGCAAAAGCCCCCCATTAACTGGTTACCCGTGATTATGTTTTCTGTAAGCACGCTAATCTTGCTAACGTTAGTGCCTTGGTACGGAATACAATACGGTTATAACACATCAGCCGTTATTGCATTTTTAGCCATCACTTGGCTAACCGGCATGTCTATTACGGGTGGTTATCATCGTCTTTGGTCTCATAATGCCTATGAAGCACACCCAATATTGCGCGTATGGTATGCCTTATGGGGCGCTACTGCGATGCAAAATACCATTTTGGACTGGTGCTCGGGTCATCGTGTTCATCACCGTCACTGTGATGATGTTGATTTAGACCCGTATTCCGCTAAACGCGGTTTATGGTTTTCTCACATGGGCTGGATGCTGCGTAAATATCCAAGTGGCCAGGTGAACTTCGATAACGTTAAAAACCTCATGAACGACCCTATCGTTATGTGGCAGTACAAGTATTACACACCCATCACTTTGGGCATGAACTTTGGTATCCCTATTATCTTAGGTTTAATTTTTGGTGATGTACTGGGTATGTTGCTATTGGCTGGGGTTGCTCGTTTGGTTCTTGCACATCACATCACCTTCTTTATCAATTCCATCGCTCATAAATGGGGTTCTCAGCCATATACGGATGAAAATACCGCGCGTGATAATACTTTCTTCGCATTTTTAACTCATGGTGAGGGCTATCACAATTATCACCATATCTTCCAGACTGATTATCGTAATGGTATTCGTTGGTTTCACTGGGACCCAACTAAGTGGTTCATTAAAGCCTGTTCTTGGGTTGGTCTTACTAAAAATTTGAAAAAAGTACCTGATTTTAAAATTCAGCGTGCAAAAGTGAAAATGCAGTTTAAGCGAGCGAATGCACAACTTGCAAAAGCGAGTAGTACTGACCAGTTTGCTGATAATATCGAGCAGTTGAAATTAACACTCGAAAAAGAATATGAAGATTTCAAAACGCTATTAAATGAATGGACTGAACTGCAAACGGGTAAATACCAGCAGACCTGCAAAACGTTGCAAGAGAAATGGCAGGGGGCATCTATTCATACTCGTTTTAAAGAAATTGAAGATGGCTTGAGACTACAAAACCAGCGTTTGCAGCAATTTAATGCTCAGTTTGCGTTTTCTTAGGTCTGAAGTAGGCAGGATTTGAAGCAGGCATAAAGCGTTAACACTCGAGTATTATTAAGATTAGGTGGCGGATTTTTTGAGCCACCTTGGTTTGGTTCTCCGGGGGGCAATGAAAGCTCAAGGATGTTCGTTTACCGAACTAGCGTTGTTGAAATGCTAGGTATTGAGTAAGCTGTAACCCATATATACAACGCAAAGGGTAAGGAATATGGCTTTTAGCTGGGTTGGGGGCTCGTTCTTCGTTAATCATAGAAACAGCCGTTTCTCGATGCGAACTCTTCTATTCTTTATAATTCAATTTTCTGCACTGCAAATCTGTGCGATCTCATTAAATCTGTCTTCTGCTTTTGCTTCTGAAAGTGAGTCTGTTCATGCTATCGCTTCACCCCCTATTAATAAAATAACGATAGCCCGTGGTATTGGTAATTACGTCCCGCTAGAAATGATCCAGGACGGTAAATTAACAGGCCTTCATATCGATTTGATTAACCACGCCGCTGCTCAGCTTAGTATCGAGGTTGAATTTATTTCCCTTCCTTGGGGAAAGGCACTTAAAGCATTCACCGCGGGTGATATTGATGCGATTAGCTATTTTGGTTATACCAAAGAGCGTGCAGAATTCGCTTATTATTATGCTGGAAATATTCTTTCTGATACTAAATGGGTCCTTATTGCACTAGAAGAGCGAGCGCAGGAGTTTAATTTTGATCATAGTTTTACAGGTTTAAGCGACTATATTATCGGTGTCGAAGACGGATATAGTCATGGCGAGTATTTCGATCATAAGAAAGATTTACAGCGTGATACTGTCAGTAATTTTAAAGCCTTAGAAAGAAATTTGAAATCTAAGAAGAATGACTTGGCGATGATAAGTTATCAAGAATTGTTAGGTTTCAAAGAGCAAGGCTTTTTTGACGGTATCGTTGCCCTTACTCCTGCAGTTGGTTCAGACCCGCAATACATTGCCTTTTCACGGGCTAAAAATAATCGTAGCCAATTAAGAAATATTGCCGAACTCTTTGCTAAAGCACTAGAATCATTTAAAAGCAGTGATGAGTATCGTGCATTATTAAAGCACTATAATTTTTATCATTATCAATAAAATCAAACTTTAGCCGCCAGCTACGTTTATTTTTCTGTGTGAGGATTACTCTTTATCGAATAATCTGTTTTATAGCTGATTCGCTTTTCGATAGTGACCTTGGTAATCAAATATTCTGTCTTTTATCTTCCAATAATATTTTTGCTTTCGTGCAATAACAAAGTCTGGGCTAGGGATATAGTCGGCAATTTTAAGTGCTTGGTCCAAATGTGTAATTTCAATATTTTCAGTTGTCGATAGGTTTATTTTTAGGCGCTGAGAAAAAATCTGATTGAACAGTGCAACCTGGTTCTTCTTGTTAAAATCAAACCATTCGCTCAGTTCACTGCCTTCTTCATCGTGATAAATAACTTTTAATTTACCCTCTTGTTCTTGAAGGCTTGTGCCTGCGCAGCGTAGAACTTTAGCATCTTTTAATTGCAGCGCTTTTTTAAGCATTTCATCAGGGTCAACTAAAACCGATTTGCACTGCAAGCAGGTTCTAGCCGCAATATCGTTTTCTGACCCACAATGTGGGCATTCTTTAAAGACAAAGCGATAATCACATTGATGTTGATTGGAAGCTGAAGCCGCTTGTGGGCCAGCTTGTGAGGCAGATTTTGAAGTAATGCTATCTTCAATTAACCCTTGGCAACGGCGGCCATAATGCTCAACAAGGTAGCCATCATCATCACAAATTCCCCAGAATATGTTTGGAAATTCACAGCTAGGGCAAGGGACTTGTACGGGCTGACTTTGGCTATTGGGTTTCTTTTCGCCGACTTCTGGTTGATAAAGATCGAAGTCATTTCCGGTGTAATCTATAACCAGACAGTCTTTTTTATTATCGGATAAACGCAGACCACGGCCGATAATCTGCTGATATAAGCTAACCGATTGCGTTGGACGCAATATGGCAATCATATCAACATGTGGAGCATCGAAGCCGGTCGTTAATACTGAAACATTGACCAAGAATTTTATATGCTTTCGTTTAAACGCGTTAATTAACTGATCACGGTCGGCATTATCTGTTGCCCCTGTTATGAGGGCGGTTTCTTCAGCCGGTAAGTAACTGTAAATTTCTTTTGCATGATCAACCGTTGCGGCGAATATCATGATGCCTTGGCGGTTTTTGCCAAGCTCTATAACGTGCTTAATGATACCTTGAGTGACGCGGTGGTTTTTATCTAACAACTCATTTAGTTCAGAGGCATTATAATCGCCATTAGCATTCTCTTTGAGGCTACTAAAATTATAATGTTCGATTGTGGCATCAATCAGCTTGGGTTCGGTTAAATATTGACGCTTGATTAAGTAGCGCAGGGGTAATTCATAAATACAGTGTTCGAAAGGGCGAGGGGCCTCACTTCGAACGATACCTCGATAGTGCTTGCGGTAAATCCAGCCCATTCCTAGGCGATAGGGTGTTGCGGTTAACCCGAGTAATTTAATATCTGGGTTAGAGGCTTTTAGGTGCTGAATGATTTTCTGATATTGATTTACACTTTCTTCCTTTTCTTTTTGATCTTCTTTCTCGACGGTCTCCTTGCTAGGAGGCAAGTTGACTCGGTGGCATTCGTCAATAATGATCAATGAATACTCGTGTCCAAAATCTTGTAAGTTTCTAGCGGCAGATTGGATGCTGGCAAAGGTAACCTGATATTGATTCTCTTTTTTCTTTAAACCCGCCGAATAGATGCCCGCCGTTAGCCCGTAGCTCTCGTATTTTTGGTGGTTCTGCTCAACGAGTTCTTTAACGTGGGTCAGTATAAGAATCTTCCGTTTCGCTAAGCGCGCAAGCTCAGCAATGACCAAGCTCTTTCCTGAGCCTGTCGGTAAGACGATGACTGCAGGTTCATTACTTTTCCTAAAGTGCTTTAGGGTCGCAGAGACGGCGTCTTGTTGGTAGTCTCTGAGTTGAAAGCTAGTCACTTTAGTGAGCATCCTATGATGGGCTGAATCTGTTTATCATAGCAAATTATTGATCAAATTAAGTGAGTGTTTCTAGAAGCTGCCTGTACATAAAAAATGAGATTAAAAATACAAGAATGGGACACGAGGGTGAGAGTAGTGAGATAAAAACCTTTTCTACGGCTTTACTTTCATTGCCTCGCTAGAAAGTCTCAGACTAGGCGATCTGAGACTAAGCCGTGATTGGTGGGATCGCTATAGCGACTGAGGCGGTTTATTCTGAAAAATGGTCGTGCGATTTCTGCCATTTTCTTTTGAGTGATAAAGGGCTTTATCGGCCGCTTCAATCCAGTCACCATGTCTTTTAAAGTTGGGTGAATATTCGGCAATACCTGAGCTGATGGTAAATTTTATATCGTGATTGTCAGTCTTAACGATTAAATCATCTACTTTTTTCCGTAAGCGCTCCGTGAACAGTGCGGCTGATTGTGCGTCAGTATCGATAAGCAGTATGGTAAATTCTTCCCCACCATAACGCCCACAAATGTCAGTTTCTCTTACCGTTTGCCTAACAATAGAGGCGAGAGTCCTAATAACTTCATCACCCGCTGGATGCCCATAGGTATCGTTCACATTCTTAAAGTGATCAATATCAAACATGACTAATGAGCTGGGGTTCTTCGAGCGTATACAGCGTTTATGCTCTCGTTGAAATTCTTCTTCCCAATGACCACGATTGAATAGCTCTGTGAGGCTATCGGTCTGGCTTAAATACGCTAAGTTCCCATTCGCTTTCGTCAGATCTTCTTTATTAATTGCAATATCGGTAACATCGTAAATGATTAAGCAGATATGTTTAACTGAGCCATCAATGGATTCAAGTGGAATAATCGTGCTGTTTTGAAACATATTGGCAGCACGGCCGGTAATTGGCCGATAATTTTTGAACTTAAATAAGTAAGGGCGTTGTTCCCAAATGGTGAATGTTCGCGTTTTAAGCTCAAACACAGGTTCAGCTTTTTGGCGAAACCATGTTTCAGGAATTTCACTGAACGATCCAAATAAAGGTTTATCATGAACATCATCGGGGCGCAGGCCGCTATGATTTTCCATAAAACCATTCCATAGCTGTATTTTGTAGTCTCTGTCCAAAATTACTAAGCCTACATCAATACTTTGCAGTACATCCATTAGCCAGTGCATTTCTGCAAATTCAAAGCTTGCTTTGGTCATACGAGTATTGATCCCTTAGTCTAATAAATAGTCGACTTGCTGATTAATTTTAGCAACAGAATCTTCTGTGAATAGTAATAGCAAATCACAGTTTATGTTCATGTTTTCAATTTTGTAGTTGATTTCAATGGCTAAGGTTTGGCTCCATTGATGATTACCCGATTTAATAAGATCATCCACTTGGCAATGCTGTCCTAATACTACAGGATGTCCTTGATTAAACGTTATTTCTAACTGTTCACCGATACCTTGAATGCATGCACCAATGAGTACGGAGCTGACGTCCATCAGTAATTCAAGTTCGCCATGAGTATCAAGGGGGCCTTTATAATTCATCAGTTGCGCAAGGTCAGAGAAGCTCGCATCGTTAAACACAAGCAGTGCTTCGCCTGCGATTCCTGATCCTATAAAGCCTTGGCAAACTGCCGATACATTTTTATTGCTTGATGTATCAGCGAGTGCCATTTGCAGCTCACTAGAGCTAATCATATTCACTTTGGGAATAGGGAGAATAACGTAGACGTTCAATAATCTTGCGAGGCGGTCAGCAGCTTGGCCCATCGCCACGTTAGTGATCTCTTGATAGCAGTCCCGTTGGTCTTCACTTATTAAAGTCTTCACAGCAGTAGCCCCCATTAAACTTCTCCCGATAAAATGCCAAATTCGGTCAAAATTTGAGTCGCTTTTTCTTTATCGATGGGCTTTTTTATAAAGGCCATTGCACCTAGTTTTTTTACTCGTTCTTGAGCATCTGGTTGAATGTCGCCCGATACGACAATAACCATCGCGGGCAGGTCTTCTTTGCGGATGGCTTCTAATACGCCATAGCCGTCCATTTCGGGCATGGTTAAATCTAAAAATACAACTTCGCCTTGGCCTTGGCGAATAGCTTCTACGCCTTCTAGGCCATTGGTGGCAAAGGTTAAATCGATCTCCCAGTTGTCTGGAAGTGCTCGTTTCATCTGTTTGCGCGCAAAACTTGAGTCGTCACAAATTAAAACAGGAAGTGCCATGATATTGGTTCGCCGAAGATGTCATTACTTAAGTAATAGTCTGAAAAAGCGAATCTCGCAAGAAATTGCAGGTAATTGGGTGAATATAAGTGGTGATTTAGGGTAGAAATTAATTGATGATTTAGATAAAAAATTAATGCGAGTGATCTAATTAGAAATGAAAGCGGTTACGAAGGGTGACAAATGCCGCGATTAGGTTAAAATGCGCCACTTTAAATTTTATTACTTCCCAGTTGGCTGTCTATGATCCGCGAAATATTACGTTGTATTGTACTGAATAAGCGAAATGAATTGAGCAAACGCTACAAGTCACAGCCGTTTATGAGCGCTATTAAACGTGATTTCAGAGTAGGATTGTTTGATATTGATTTTAATATGCATATTAATAACTCTCGTTACATGGTTTTTATGGAGCGAGCTCGTTGGGATCATCCATTACAGACTGATACCTGGGATGTGATGTTAAAAGAAAAGCTCAATTTTATTGTGGCGGGTATCGAGATGGGTTATATCCGTGAGATACGAGTAGGAAAAAAATTCCACGTAGAAAGCCGTTACTTGGGTTGGGATGACAAGTATGTCTATCTTGAACAGCGCTTTATTGCAGATGGGAAAATTCATGCGTATGGCTTGGTTAAGGGGATCTTTCTACAGCAGGGTAAAAAGGCTCTACCGCAAGAAGTCGCGAAGCTCTTAGGCATCACTCGCGCACCAGAAGCTTTGCCTGAGCACATGGAATTGTGGAAGCGTTTAGCCATTGCTAAACGGGAATACTCTTCGGCGAATCACTAAACGTTATACTGCGTTCAATTAGCCCCTAATACCTAATCAAGCCTAGCTGATGGGTTTCAGCTAGCTTGGGTATTAGGGGGCAACGTACTGTGCTGGTATTTAATTCGTGTTATTACACAGCTCTTTATACTATTTTGTATATAAAGGGCTCAATTCCGCTTGATTCGTCGGGCGACTAGTCTGCATTTTCTTAATGGCTTGGGATAGATTATTCCATAACATCTGCCCATTAAACGCGCTATTTTCACTGTTTTGATAAAGTACGCTTTCCAGTTCATTCAAACTATTACTCAGGGCAATACTATTCAGTTGTTGGCCTAGCTGATCCATTGCGCTAATGCCAAGCTCTTGCTGGGACCATTCTTTCAATGTCTGGCGAATAATAAGAGGATCATTCTTCTGACAAGCCTTTTTTACCTGGCGTAACTTATCTTTGCTAGAGGTTGGTACAGTGCCTGGCGTTTTATCAATGGCCTTGTCTTGGCGACGCCATAATAGAAAAGCAGTAATAATATTGGTTAATAATAATAACAAGGTTGCCGCTATCCAATAGCCATCACCAGAATGTGTGGTGGCGGCAGAAGAAATTGAAGGCGCAGCAGCTTTATCGTTTTCTATTGTATTTTTGTCTTTTAATACCGTGCTTGCAGCCGCAACCGTGATGGTTTGGGTTGGTAAAATAGCATATTCAAGTTGATTCGTTTCTAAATTCCACCAAGGAATGCGCATTTCTGGAATGGTCACTCGGCCGCCTTGTGTCGGAACAATAGCAATGGATTGTTGTAAGAAGCCATAAATACCTTGGGTATCGGTTTTATCGTTGTGGTCAGATTGATCAGGGTAGTATTTTAAGCCATCTACTTGGGTTAAATCGATGCTTGGTAATTGACTACCTGAAAGACCGCGGGCATTCAACGTGATGGTTCGAGTAACGGGTTCGCCCACTTGCCATTCGCTATAAGATTTACTCCATCGGTCAGAAATAGTGAGTTGTTGGCTGGGTAACCAAGGTGCTTGAGGGTAAGTAGAGGGCGTTGATTCAACCTTAATGCGAATTGGTTGGGCAACAACCGAAACTGGGCGGCCTCGGCTCCAGCGATTATATGAATTTACAATATTGGCGGTGAATTTTTGTCCAGGGATAACAAGCTCTCCACTTTCTTCTGCAAAAATGGCAAACCGGCGTTCGTATACCCCCATACGTTGACCATTAATATTGGTATTGTATTGGCGAACTTCACCTAGCGGTATGACGTGTGCATCGGTGACTTTAAATTCTGATAGAGTCGCATCTTCATGGTTAACGCTGTAGTAGAGTTTTTCGGTATAAATTATTTGTGCTTGAACGTAGGTGCTTGAGCGATCGACTTCAATATCAAAGAAAAACTCTTTGGCTATTTGGTCTTTTACTGTTTGTGAAAGCTCGTTTACGGTGACTTGTATTTCTTGGCTGAACTGTCCATCAAATTCAACCGCGGGAATGATCAAGGTGCCTGTTTTGATAGGAGATAGCATCAGCGTCCACTCAGTAAATGAAACCGTTTTTCCATTCATTGACCGAAATTGATTTGAACGCTGCTGACTTAATACTCGAAAGTCTTTTTTTAATACGGTTAAGTCTGGTTGGCCATAACCTACTTGTTCGTCGTAACGTAAGAATAAGCGAAAGCTATCATTCTCTGTGATTTGCTTACGATCTACGGTAGCCGTTAAGGTGCCCGCCGAGGCTATTTGAGTTAGCAGTAATAATACTAATGCCAATATTGGGCGCAACATTGAAGTGGTGAATTGATTTACCATGATACTTCGCCTTCGTCTTGATGATCACGTTGTTTATATTGATATAAGAATTTACGTTTCAATAGACCACCAGGGTCATCGGGTATACGGTTGAGCCATTGCTCTAGCGCTTGTTTTTCTTCACGAGACATATTGTCTTCAGCTTCAGCTTGCTTTGCCTGTCTTTCTTGCTCAGCTTGCTTTTCTTCTTCGGTTTGTTTTTCATTTTTATCAGACTCAGCTGATTGCTCATCTTTAGAATCTTCATCTTTAGAATCTTCATCTTTAGAATCTTCATTACTTTTTTCTTTTTCTTTTTCTTTTTCTTTTGAATCATTATTATCTGATTTTTCTTGATCTGATTCTTGCTGATCTGAGCTTTGATCATCTGAGTCTTGCTGGTCAGAGTTTTTCTGATCTGAATCTTGTTGTTGATCAGACTCTTTCTTTTCATCAGAGTCCTGCTGTTCGTCAGAGTCCTGATTCTCATCTGATTGCTGTTGCTCTTTTTCTTGTTGAAGCAGCTGCTCAACCAAAGACTTGTTAAATTCAGCATCAGGGAATTCTTCATTCAGCTCCAATGCTTTTTCATAAGATTCAATCGCTTTTTCTAGTTCACCCGCATGGGCGAGGGCATTGCCGCGGTTAAAATAGCGTTCAGCATTTTGAGCCGGTAAGGCGTCTTTATTCGCATCTATTTCAGAAGTTAGAATTTCAGAAGCTTGTTCAAATTCTTGCGCACGATATAAGCTAGACGCTTTCCAATTTGGGTCTTTAAACAATTCAGCAGCCTTGGCTGGGTCGTTTTCAAAGACTTGCTGAGCTTGTTGATCTTTAGTTTGCCAAGCGTCATCCCATAAGCTGGCATAGCTGGTTTCGGGTTGAAGAGTAATAAGGAATGCTATAGACAATAGCCATCCTCGGCGGAATGATAATGCCGCAATGATAATGACAATAAAAATAAGCCAATACCCTTGATCGGCCCATAAATCGAATTGTCTTTCTAAGGTATTAGTATCGTTCATAATACTTTGCGAATTAGAACCTTGGTTCTTTTCACTAAGGCTATTCTCGTCGAGTAGATAGTGCCAGTCAGAATCATCAAAACTCATTTGGTGCCAATGGATATTTAGTTCGTTAGCAAGTTGCTTAATAACCTCTAAATCAAGTTTTGGTAAAACAATATTACCTTGGCCATCACGCTTAAAGCCTCCGTCTTGCAACGCAATCGGTGCGCCTTCTTCAGTGCCCAGTGTTAAGACTGAAAGCTGTTGCTGCTTACTGCCTAATACTTTTTTGATACGACGAATATCTTTAGTTTGAATGCCGTCAGTAATTAACAAAAATTTAGCGCGTATTAAACCGGCATCAATGATTAATTTATCGGCCAAGGCAAGTGCCTTATCAGGGCGACTGCCCATTGCTGGCATGATGAATGGCGATAAAGACGGCACCAAGTTTATGATGGTATCCGCGTCGTCGGTTAAGGGTGTTACGGTATACGCGTCACCCGCATAAACGACTAAAGCGGTAAGGCCTTCATTACGTTGCTTTAATATATCGATGACTTTTTGGCGCGCTCGTGTTGCGCGGTTAGGGCTGACATCTTGAGCGGCCATGGATAACGACATATCCATAACGATCACGAGGGCATCTTCTTTTTTCTGGATTGGTTGTGGTAGTTGCTCCCACGCAGGGCCAGCAAGGGCAATAGCGGTGATGACCCAAGTAAATAAAATAAACCATAGTGGCCAGCGAGATTGCTCACTGGGCATTTGGTCGAGTACATGTGGCATCAGCGATTCGTCAATGATGCCATTCCAGCGTGCGGAAGCGAGTCGACGTTTTAGTAAAAATACAAAAAGTAATACGCTAGGTATCAGTGCTAACAACCAGAGCGGACGTAATAAATGAAATTGAGAAAGAAATAATTCCATTATTTAGCCTTCCTAATAATCGACGTTAGATAACGGAAAAGCCCTAATGCTTGAAGTGCAATTAGAAAGCTGATGAATAATGCTATTGATAGCGGCCAGTAATAAATATTAATCTGCGGGCGAAAAATCTCAGGGTCTTTTTCGGTGGGTTCTAATTGATCAATCATGTCATAAATTTTTTCTAACTCTTTGCTATCGCGCGCTCTGAAATAATGACCACCCGTCATGTCGGCCATTTTTTGTAATGTCGTTTCGTCAAGATCCCTAGAAGGGTTGACCTCGCGAGATCCAAAGAAACTAGCGACCTCCATTGCATCGGCTCCTAGGCCTACAGTATATATTTTAACATTGCTCTGTTGCGCAAGTTCAGCGGCTTTTAAGGGTTCAACTTCTCCCGCAGTATTGGCACCATCGGTTAATAAAATCACAACTCGGCTTTGTTCGGGATGCGATTGCAAGCGCTTAATCGTAAGACCAATGGCATCACCAATGGCGGTCTTTTTTCCTGCAAGGCCAATTTGAGCTTCATTCATTAACGTTTGAATGGTTTGCCAGTCAAACGTAAGTGGAGCTTGTAAATACGCTTGACTACCAAATAAAACCAATCCCAAGCGGTCGCCTTGTCGCTGGCTAACAAAATCATTTAATACTTTCTTAACCGTGAATAAACGATTAACCGGGCGATCTTGCCACTTCATATCTTCGATCGCCATACTGCCCGAAATGTCGACGGCTAACATTAGGTCACGGCCAGAGGTCGGCATTTCAACAATATCACCTAGAATATGGGGGCGCGCTAATGCCGTTAATAATGCCAGCCATAATACAGCAGGTAGAATTAGGGAAGGCCAAGTACGCTGGGTATGTATTTGTGCCGATTGAGTCGATGTTTGCCACAGAGCAAGGCTAGGTACTTTTAATGCCGCTTCTTGCTGTTTTACTTTGGGCAAAATCCAGAAAAATAAAAGCGGTAATGGCAATAAAAAGAATGCCCAGGGCCAATGCCAATCAATCATTTGAATGTCCTTTACTTGCATTGTCAGCGTTTACTTTAGCGTCGGGTTTATTGTTTTTTAACCATGCAGTACTGGTTTTATAAAGTGTGTACGCATCGAATTGGCAGTTTGGCTGATAGAGCCCTTGGCTCAATGCATTGATGATTTCTTCGCTAAAAGTATCTGCTTTACTGTGCTTTTTATAATGTTGAATTAAAAAATCAGTCCATGATGTGCCAGAGAGACTAACCGCTTGTGGGTAGGCTTTAAGGCAATAACGTTTTAATGTCTGATTTGTGCCCAATAGAAATGATTGGGCATCTTGATCGACTTTATACTGAGCAAACTGTTGCTCTAGTACTTTTAGAGCCGCTTTCTTATTGGCAGTGTTAGCTTTATATCGCAGCAGTAAATAAATCCCCGCCGTTATGCTAACTACGATTAAAATCAATAAAATCCACCAGCCAAATGCGATAGGCCAGTCGTGGATCGCTTCCGGTAGGTGAATATCTTTTAATTGCGATAAATCTGCAGCGGGTGATGAATTAGGACTCGCTGAGCTAAGGTTTACTGGGTTAGGAGTAGATGCTTGCATGATTATTTACCTTTGCCCCCATCTATCTGCGAGGCACTCGCTTTCCCCATGGCAATTTGGCCAAGGCCTAAACCTTTGCGAAGCTCGGTGATGATGTCATCTTGAGCTTGAAGGTTAATCAGGGGAATGCCCAATTTTAACGTCCGTTGTTTTAGCGTTTGCTGGCGTTGTTCAAAGGCTCGTTGATGCTCTAAGCCTTGTGATTTTGAGTAGCACTCCAGCTGTAAGCGCTGCTTACCATCCGTTAGTGGATAGCTGCCTAACGGTAAAATGTTCTTCTCGAATGCGTCGAAGATATTAATTGCGACGACATCGTTATGTTTACTAATTTGATGCAGCTGGCGCTCACAATTTTGATCAAAATCTTGCCAATCAGAAATAAAATAAATAGTACTGCCAGGGCGAGTAACTCGACGGGTATGGCGTAGCATATCGGCCATGCGGCTGGTACTGGCTGACGATGTATTAGACTGGGTGTCAGCCACTGAATCAGCAGGTTGCTGGTCTTGCGTAAACTGAGACAGTTCGTGCAATACGTGCATGACCTGTTTACGTCCAGGTTTAGGGCGAATATCGGTTTCATGGTGATCATCAAATAATAACGCGCCAATGCGATCGCCATTATTTAATGCAGACCAAGAAAATAGGCTCACAATATCGGCCGCCAGTACCGATTTAAACGCATGTTGAGTACCAAAAAACATACTGGCGCGTAAATCACAGACTACCATGACAGGGCGTTCACGCTCTTCACGAAAAACCTTAATATGTGGCGACTGGGTGCGAGCGGTTACCCGCCAATCCATTGCACGAATATCATCACCGGCTTGGTAGCTCCGGACTTCAGAAAAGTCCACACCTCGGCCCCTTAGGTTTGAGGTGTGAACGCCAGCCATCTCATTCAATACTTTCTTTTGCTTATGAATCGGCAAAAGCTTGGCGAGGTGTCGTATAGAAACCAAGTTATCGGTATCAATTAACGCGCCTTTGGATAAGCCGCCTTGGCTGTTATTAATTTGAGAAGCCCCCATGATTAAGCAACCGGAACGCGAGTAATCAATTCGTTGATTACCTTGTTAGTGGTCATGCCGTTAGCTTCTGCTTCAAAGCTCAATAAAATGCGATGGCGTAGAACATCATGGGCAATCGCTTGAACATCATCTGGGCTAACAAAATCTCTGCCATTAAGCCACGCGTGGGCTCGCGCGCAACGCTCTAAGGCAATAGTTCCACGAGGGCTAGCACCATAATCGATCCAATTCGCAAGATCTTCACCGTATTGCTCTGGATTACGCGTTGCCATCACTAGCTGCACTATGTATTGCTCGACGGATTCACTTAAATGTAAATTCAACGTTTCTTGGCGAGCAGCGAATATATCTGCTTGGGTCATCTTCTCACCTAAATGAGGCGCCTGATCCATCGCCTCGCCTCGGACCAAACGAAGAATTTTTTGTTCAGCCTCAGCATCCGGGTAGCCAATGACGACATGCATTAAGAATCGGTCTAGCTGCGCTTCGGGAAGGGGATACGTTCCTTCTTGCTCAATGGGGTTTTGAGTCGCCATGACTAGAAAGAGCTTTTCTAGCTTCATGGTATTGCCCCCCACAGAAACCTGACGTTCGGCCATGGCTTCTAATAAAGCACTTTGTACCTTGGCAGGCGCTCGGTTAATTTCATCGGCTAAAATTAGGTTATGAAAAATAGGCCCCTGCTGAAATTTAAAGCTGCCTTCTTCTGGGCGATAAATTTCGGTACCGGTAATGTCACCGGGTAATAAATCTGGGGTGAACTGAATACGCTTGAAGTCACCTTCAATATGATCGGCCAAAGCATTAATTGCTTTGGTTTTTGCAAGGCCTGGAGCACCTTCTACTAATAAATGACCATCGGCCAATAGGGCGATTAATAAGCGTTCAATTAAATGCTGTTGGCCAATAATGTTGGCGCTCAATGCTTGCGATAGCTGTTTGAATCCTTGCTGCATTTGGCTGCTCACTTTCTATACGATGTAATTATTTGATTTCATACAAGATTTTATTGAATGAAATGCTCAGGTCAATGCTTATGAGCAGAGATATTGAGTAAAAGTTCTCGTCTTCACACTACTTTACAGCAAGGTCTGTCCATTTTCGGGAAATGCATAGTTTGCTGATGGTTTGTTTTTTAAATCTACCTGTTTGTTATTTGATCATTGTTGCACTGGAACGGGCATTAAAAGAAAACTTTGGTCTACGCTACTTTGGTCTACGCTACTTTGGTCTACGCTACTATGGTCTACGCAACTATGGTCTACGCTAATAATAAGGAATCATTTTGCCGACTTGCAGGTATAGCTTTCATGAGTAATAGCAACCCAATGAATAAACCCGATTTGACAGCGCTTAACCGATTGATTGATGAGCGCAATGATAAAGCACAAGCAGAGCGAATAAAGTTATTTGCAGAACTTTATTATGATGGCGCGCCTTGTGCAGATTTAAATGCGCGTAATACGGAAGACTTGTACGGGGCAACCGTGTCATGTTGGTTGTTTATACAAAAGAATAATGTTGCTACGCCAAAAGTGCGGGTTTTTAATCCAGATTTTGAAGCACACGGTTGGCAGTCGACTCATACCGTGATTGAAGTGCTTTCTAAAGAAATGCCTTTTTTGATTGATTCGGTTCGACTAGAACTGAATCGTCGTCAGATGTCGCTGCATTCTATTATCTCGTGTGTTGTGCATTTAGAGCGTGATAAAGACTTTAAGAAACTGTCGTCTTCTCCGCTTAGTAAACCTTCAGAAAGTAGCCAATCAGAATCGATTATATATATTGAAGTCGATCGCCATACTGATATTGATATGTTGGATGATTTATCTGCAACCTTAGTTGAAATAGTCAATGAAGTAAGCCATTGCGTTGAGGACTTTTCAGCATTAAAAGACCGTGTGGCCAAAGCGTCTGCTGGGTTAAGTGAACTACCCTGTGAAAAACCGAAAAAAGAGATTAAAGAGTCACAAGATTTTCTTACTTGGTTGGCAAATGATCATTTTACTTTTTTGGGTTGCGATGAGTTTACGATCGAAAGAAAAGCAGGAAAAACCTTTATTGAACGCAGTGAAAGTGGTGATTTAGGCAGTTTTAGATACCATCAAATCAGTAATAATCGTCGTAATTTAGAAGAGCTGCCGGGTGAAATTCAGGATTTCGTTTTAAGCCCTGATATTGTTAACTTCTTTAAGTCTGGTGAGCGAAGCCGCATACACCGTCCAGCGTATCCTGATTATATTGTCGTAAAACGCTTCAATGAAAAAGGGGAGGTCATTGGCGGCATTCGCTTTATGGGGTTATATACTTCGATTGTTTATATTGATAGCCCTAATAACATTCCTTTGATTCGTCAGAAGTTACAGCAAGTTAGAAAATTATCTGGCTTCGATAAGAGTAGTCATAACGGCAAAGAAATTAACCGTATACTTGAGGCGTACCCAAGAGATGAGCTGATACAATCAACCTCAGAGCAGCTTTATAATACCGCCCTCGGCATTCTTAATATTCAAGAGCGTCGACAAACTCGTGCTTTCTTGCGTAAAGGCACGTATGGGAAATTCTTATATTGCCTTGTGTATACTCCACGAGATATTTACAACACCGAATTACGGACAAAAATTCAGGAGGTTTTGGAAGAAGCCTGCGATCCCAAATTTGTAGAGTTTAATACTCATTTCTCTGAATCGATTCTGGCTCGTACGCATTTTGTATTACGTCTAAAAGATAGTGAAAGTGGGGATGTTGATCATAAAGAAATAGAGCGAAAAATTCAGCAAGTCTCGCGCAGCTGGGGAGACCATCTTCATACGGCATTGGTAGAGCAGGTTGGTGAAGAAAAAGGGAATCGTTATCATCAAATATACCGCTCAGCATTTCCTGTCGGTTATCGCGAAGATTTTGGTTCGCGTACTGCTGTTGCCGATGTTCAGCATATTGAAGATCTAAGGCAGCACCCTGAAAAAGGCATCGCGATGAGTTTTTATCGTGAGCTAGAAGAGGGGGAGAATCAGCTACGATTTAAGCTTTTTAATCTTAACGATGTACTGCCTTTATCAGATGTTTTACCTATTTTAGAAAACCTTGGATTACGGGTCATTGGTGAGCATCCCTATGGTGTGCATTATGAAGACGGCAGTAAAGTTTGGATTCATAATTTTCTTTTAGAATATACCTTGGCAGAACGCATTGATATGCAGGCAGTTAAAGGGCTATTTCAAGAAACATTTAAAAATATTTGGCATGGTCATGCTGAAAGTGATGGCTTTAATAAACTGGTTTTAGGGTCAGAAATTGGTTGGCGAGAAATTGCCATGTTGCGTGGTTATGCGCGCTACATGAAACAAATTCGTTTTGGCATTAGTGAAGTATCGATTGCTGCGACTTTATGCCGATACATCAACATCAGTCGTTTGCTGGTGCAAGCTTTTGAAGTGAGATTTGGCCTGCATCCAGAATGGACGATTGAACAAAGACAAGCAGCGTTTTCCGTTCTTGAAGAGCAAATCATGCTTGCACTGGATGGCGTCGAGCAATTAAACGAAGACCGAATTGTACGTCGATATTTAGAACTAATAAAAGCGACATTACGAACCAACTTCTATCAGTGTAATGAAGACGGCAGCGCTAAAGATTACATTTCGTTTAAACTCAACCCTCATCAAATAACAGACATGCCATTACCACGGCCAATGTTTGAGATTTTTGTCTACTCACCTCGAGTAGAAGGTGTGCATTTGCGCGGTGGCAAGGTTGCACGTGGCGGCTTGCGCTGGTCGGATCGTGATGAGGATTTCCGTACCGAAGTATTAGGCTTAGTAAAAGCGCAGCAAGTTAAGAACGCAGTAATCGTTCCTGTTGGTGCTAAAGGGGGTTTTGTTGCTAAAAAACTCACTCCCGATATGTCGCGAGACCAATGGTTAGAAGAAGGCATTGCGTGTTACAAAACGTTTATTAGTTCACTTTTAGACGTCACGGATAACTTGGTTGATGGCGCGGTTGTTCCTCCTGTGGAGGTGGTGCGCCACGATGAAGATGATGTCTATCTGGTAGTGGCTGCGGATAAAGGAACGGCGACTTTCTCAGATATTTCTAATGGTATTGCCGTTGAACGTGGTTTTTGGCTGGGGGATGCATTTGCCTCCGGTGGCTCAATTGGTTATGACCATAAGAAAATGGGGATTACTGCCAGAGGCGCTTGGGTTTCTGTTCAGCGACACTTCCGTGAGCTTGGCTTAAATGTGCAAGAAGAAGATTTTACCGTAGTCGGTGTTGGCGATATGGCGGGGGATGTTTTTGGTAATGGCATGCTGTTATCAGAACACATTCGCTTAACCGCAGCGTTTAACCATATGCATATTTTTATTGATCCTAATCCTGATTCCGCATCAACCTATATTGAGCGTAAACGTTTATTTGAAATGCCTCGATCAACTTGGGATGACTTTGATAAAGGCTTAATTTCGAAAGGTGGGGCGGTATTTTCACGCAGTGCTAAATCCATCAAGATTAGCCCAGAGATGAAAGCCCGATTTGATATAACTCAAGATGAGCTTGCACCAACAGAGCTGATCAAAGCACTGCTATTAGCCCCCGTCGATTTGATTTGGAATGGTGGTATTGGTACTTACATTAAAGGCAGTCGCGAGAGTCATGCGGATGTTGGTGATAAAGCCACCGACGCCGTGAGAATTAATGGCAATCAGGTTCGTGCAAAAGTCATTGGTGAAGGCGGCAACCTAGGTATGACACAGCTAGGGCGTGTAGAGTTTGCGCTGTCTGGAGGCTCATCTTATACTGATTTTATCGATAACGCCGGTGGGGTTGATTGCTCAGATCATGAAGTAAATATCAAAATCATGCTGAACGAAATTGTTGCTTCTGGCGACATGACGATGAAACAGCGTAATAAACTATTTATGGATATGACGGATGCGGTATCGACACTTGTGCTGTCTAATAACTACCGCCAAACCCAAGCCATTGCTCTAGCGCATCGAGAATGTGAAGAGCGCATGGATGAATATGTGAGTTTAATTCGAGACTTTGAAGAGTCAGGGAAATTAAACCGAGCTTTGGAATACTTGCCTGATGAAGAAACGATTTCTGAGCGTAAGCTAAATGGCCAAGGTTTAACCAAACCAGAGTTATCGATCTTAATTTCTTATGCCAAGGCAGATCTAAAAGAACGTCTTAATTTAGAGGCAATCAGTCAAGATACTTACTTAAGCACGATTGTAGAAACGGCGTTTCCACAAAAGCTGGTGGATGATTATCACGGCCCTGTGATGAATCATAAACTGCGCTCAGAAATTGTCGCAACCCAGTTAGCGAACGATTTAGTGAACTATATGGGGATTACTTTTGTAAACCGCCTGACTGAATCGACCGGCGCAACTGTTGTTGAGGTGGCGAGGGCTTATGTTGCAGCCCGTGATGTATTTGGATTACACGAATTGTGGTCACACATCGAAGCGTTAGATTATCAAATTCCGGCCCATGTTCAGGCTGATATGATGAGCCGCTTAATGCGATTAGTAAGGCGCGCCAGTCGTTGGTTCTTACGCAATCGTCGTTCTGATATGGATGTTGCGGCTGAGGTCAAATCGTTCAAGGCGAGTGCTGATTCGGTTAGGCAGAATTTGGCGCAATGGCTTAAAGGCTCGACTCAAAAATCGTGGCAGAAACGGTTTGATGGCTATAGGGAGCAAAATGTACCCGAGGATGTTTCATCATTGGCGGCAGGAGCGAGTTCCTTATTCTCTGCATTGGGTATTATCGAAGCCTCTAACGAGACTGATTTAACGGTCGAGCGAGTCGCTGAAGCGTATTTCTGTGTTGGTGAAACCTTATCGCTAAATTGGTTCTTAGAGCAGATTAATAATTTAGAGGTTAAATCAAACTGGCAAGGTTTAGCACGTGAAGCCTTCCGTGATGATATGGATTGGCAGCTACGCTCGTTGACGGTGTCTGTATTAAATACGGCAGATAGTGGTGAAATGGGAATGGTGGAATTGATGGATAAGTGGAAGACCGCCCATCCGCATCTAGTCAGTCGTTGGCAGCGTATGTTAGGTGAACTTAAAGCGTCCGACAAAGCGGAATATGCGATGTATTCAGTCGCGTTGCGTGAGTTGCTGGATCTGGCCCAAGCCAGTAAGCATCTTGCAGGGGATTGCAGTTAGAAGAGGGTGTTAGAGAAAAACTAGGTTTCACAGAGAGCTAATATTGTTCGGCAATATTAGCTCTGTTTTATTTTGGCTTTGACGATTTAAGCTAGGTGTTCACCGCGTTGCTTAATCGTACTGACGACTTTTTTAGCGTTGAAGTGTCCCTTAAGAATTTCAATGGCTAATTCTGGCTCAGAATTACCACACATAAAAATATCAAAAGCTGCAAATTTTCTCTCAGGCCAAGTATGAACACTAATATGTGATTCAGAAAGAACAGCAACCCCGGTGACTCCGTCATTTGGCGTAAAATGATGCAGGTAAATATGAAGCAAATGCGCACCACATTTTTCAATGCATTCACGCATGGCTGCCTCGACTCGTTCAATATTATCTAAGTATTCTGCACCATACAGATCAACAATAATATGCAGGCCTGCAAATGATTTACCGTCTCTCATCATTAAAGAATCAGCAGAATAGTCGTTTTTAATCTTACTCATGTTCAGCGCCGAGGGTTTCTAAACAGATATCGTTGATCCGACGGGGAGCGGTGTAAAATATCGCCATACCTGGTCGTATTGGTGTTGTAAGGGAGGGATTAACCACAACCTTATCTTCTTTTATTGCTAACGCCATGGCGTCGTATTTGAGCTTCATGTTAAAAAACACATGCTCAAAATCACTCGAGAAATTACTGGATGTATCAATATCAAATCGATACAGGTTTTCGCCATTTAAGTTGGAAATCAATTGCTGGATAACGGTGCTGGATTCTCTATCTTGAAGCTCTTGCGCCATAAGATAAACATTAACAGGTAATATAACCTGATTTAAAGAGATGTCATCAGCGGGTAGCTTAATGATTTTGTTGTAGTGATCTTCATTATTCAAATAGCAAACCATGTGGGCTGAATGATTGATATCACGAAATGCAAAGGCGGTAATGAATGTTTGATTATCATCACGGCCATGGATAATAATGTTTCTAGCTTTGAGAGCACTTGACCGAATTAAAACGTCTTCTGATGCTAGCTCACCGCGAATAAAAACAATTTCTGAATTACTTAAAGGATTTGTATCTTGTTCTTCTGAGCAAAGAATAATTTGTTCTTCTGGATTGTTCTCAAGTAATTCAGAAATAACCTTTTCTGTACAGCCTTGTCTGTAGCCCATTAATAAGGTGTGATTTTCGGTGCTCATTGTTGCTAATCCTTTATTTTTTTTGTTTGCTACGCTGATAATCAGCTCAGACAGTTTGCCTATAATAATTGCAACAGCACCAATACCTGATGCCATAATAGACCCAGCAATAACTCTACCGCCGGTAGAGCTGGGAGCGAAGTCGCCATAGCCTACCGTCGTAATCGTAACGACAAACCACCAAGAGTAATTATCGATAATGACGGCTTCGTTAAACGCCAGCATGCCTAAAAATCCGACCAAATACGTGAATGCAATAGTGATTAACAGAGTTGTCCACGCATGGTCATACAGTTTAAGTAATGCTTTTCTGTAAGTTTTACTTAGCATTGAAAAAATCATTCTACCTGCCAGCTCCTATCGGTATATGCCGTTAATAAGCAAGGTTCCATTAATGTATTAATGCAGGGATTATTTGTGTGTAGTTCGCCTTTGCCGAAGGCAAATGATGACGCTAATAATTCTGGGGTAATGAAATTTGTATTCACTGAAAATCTCTCAAGTTGAGATAGGCGATGTTTTAAATCAATTGCTTTCTCTGGCGCTGTCCATGCCAAGTAGTAACCCCAATCACCAAAAGATGGAATGTTCTGGCGATAAGGCAATACATTGAATCCTGCGGATCTTAAGGTATTACCAATGGCGAGATAAGCATCTTTAGCATGGTATGGGGAGGTTGATTGAATTGAAATGTAAGCGTCTGCAGTTAGGTATCGTTTTAGATTCTGATAAAACTGCTTGCTGTATAACTTGCTTATTTCAATGCCCGAAGGGTCGGGCAGATCAATGATGACGGCATCCCATTTTTGCTTGGGTTTATTTCTTAAGAATAAATCCGCGTCAATATTATAAACCGTTACGGAAGCAACCCATTTAGATTTTTCTTCTGAGCCATCTTCTGATAAATAAACACCCTGTTTTCCTCCTGAGTCGATGACTTGATAGGGCAGGGTAGCAATGTTGGAGTTTTTGAAAGCATTGTTATTTAAATCGGTTAACATTTTATTCGTGGATGCAATCTTTACCATGTCAGGATCTAAATCTACGAGAGTGATATTGCGAACATCAGAGTATTTGTTAACTTCACGTAGTGCTAAGCCATCACCGCCTCCTAAAATAAGAAGGTTATCTCTGGATGCTGTTGCTGCCATTAGCGGATGAACCAGAAAGTCGTGGTATCTCTCTTCATCAAGTGATGAGAATTGAGTATTGCCATTAATATAGAGCCGAGTATCACCAGAAGTTGAGTTATGAGTAATCACTAGATGCTGATATTTAGTCGTCTCTTTATGAACAATAGGATCTTCATAGAAACGCTGCTCTAAAAGACTGCTGATGTCTCTATTACTGGCGAATCCTAGTATCAATAACGTTGATGTGACCGCAAGCAGGATGACATACGCAGTGGGCTTTAAAATTAACTTTTGTTTTAAAAAGTAGATAATAGTTATGGAGGCTACTATAAAATTGAAACCCGCTACGATGAAACTGATTTCAGTTAAAGGGTAGTTTTTAAGCAAGTACTCTACCCAGATAACAGCACCGACAAATGCGCCAACATAATCCATGGCATAGACAAGGGTTAAATTAGTTTTTAGTTTGATTTTATGTTGGTCGATTATTCTCATAACCAAAGGAATTTCAAAGCCAATCAAAAAACCAACAGACAATACAAAGAAATAGTGGACGATTTGAAAACTATTTTCTAAATAGCCGTAAGCAGCATAAATAGCGAGAGGGGCAAAGCCCCCCAGTAAGGCCATGATAACTTCTACCGCAATGAATTTTTGAAGAAGGTTGTCATCAGACATCTTGCTTTGAACAAAGCCAGAAACCCCCATCATTAGCATCATGCTTGCGATCACCATCGAAAATTGTTCTATTGAATTTCCGAGAATATAGGTGGTTATCGTGGCAAGAACATACTCATTAACAAGTCCACTTGCGCCTGTGGTAAACATACAGAACGCAAGCAGAATTGGTAAAAATCTTGGCATTTTTCTTTGCATTATAAATAGAACTCTACAATATCGCGTTGCTAAGAATCAGAGCCATGCCGATCTTTGCAACGGATAATTGTAAAGCTGGAACCATACGGTCTTCCGTTAGGATTTCTTTCACGGTGGATGATGTGATAATTAATAAATCGATAAAGTACTCGAACACATATAGGAAAATCATTCCCGTTACGGCTAGGAGTAAATATTCCGACATCATATAAGACAATGTTGCATCAGTGGCATTTCCCGCAATGGCTGATTTTAATATCAGAGCATAGGCAATTAATTTACCACCAATATAGATCCCAGAAGCTATATTTCCATCGCCAATACTTTCAATAATGTTGAAGTTTCGTGAGATGATTTTCTCATAAAATAACACGAGAGCAACGAGGGTTATTTGGCCTGCTAAGAAATAACATAAGCTAGAGACCATACCGCCACCTTCGCCGACAATGCTCGAATTAGCAATAATACCGGTACCGACCAACATGCCAAATTCTACGATGCCAACGGCGATGTTATTGCCTTTAATCGCTTGGGTATTATTGACCCCTGGAATAACCAAACGATCAGTAAAGACCAGTGAACTCAGCATAAAACAGACGGCAAGAGCGCCATAAATACCGGTAGTTATAAAGTCTTGCACAATAGATGTGTTGCTTGGGCCTGAAAGTAATCCCATAAAAGCAATCGCCAAGCCCAGTTGTGCTCCTGTTCTGCGTAAGCCCGCTGCAAGATTGCCGCCTGCAAGTTCTTCATCAGCATTGTAGTGTTTAGCCGACATGAAATTTAAGGCGTACTTTAAAGAAAGCATAAATGCCATATAGACAAATGCGTATAAGATATAAATTCCGTATTGTTCGATGTTCATAATATTACCTTTAAATTATTTTTAGCTTACTTGCCGCCGCCAGAAGGGCCTTTACCACGACCGGAAGGACCAGCACCACGGACGGAGTTGCTTACTCTAGAAATATTGCCTGATCTTACGCCTTTAACGACGTTAGGATTTCTTCTGGAGTACGAGCTGTTTTTATATTTTGAATTTGAATAGGTGCTAGAGCCATAGGTGCCATATTCATTATTATGTCCGTAGTAAGGGGCGCTTCTGCCAGCTGAGTTATACCCATTCCATTGATTGTGGGAATATCTGTTAGATGGCATGAAGGCGTTGAACATGCTGTACATACCATAGTAATGCCAAAAAGAATTACCGTTTGACTGTCGCCATTCACCGTACTGATTAGATCCCGTGGAAACCCCATCTACGGTCGTGGGTTTAGCAATCATCGACATGCCAACAGGCTCTGCGGAGGTCATCACTTCAGACTCATAAAAACCTAATGGCTTCGAGGCGATTGCCATGCCTAGGTCCGCTTGATTTTTCCAGAAAAGATCATTGCTGACATTTTTCCAATCTTGTTCTGTCACCGTTTCATTATCGATAATGGTGTATTTATGGAATGTATGTGCAACGGTGTTATCGACCCAAAATTCAGCGTAGTCGTGATTGCTTGGCCATCTTAGTCGAGGTGATATATTAAGTGCGTCCCAGCGAGCCTGGGGAATATTAACGCTTAAGCTTCCCCAGCCTTTATCTGCAATAGTAGAAACCGTCAGGGACTCAAAATATTCGAAAGTATTTTGATCAACTTTTGACTTTGGGAATCGATAGCTATTACCATCGTTGCAATAGTCACCTTCGCACCAAGTCGCTCGCCCAACAATAACGTAATAATCTATCCGTTGGTCAGAAAGAATTTTCACATAAGATCGATCGAGTTGTTGCAGTAGTTTATTGTTTTCATTGATGTACTGATTAAGTCGCTGATATTGCGCCATCAATGCTTTGTACGTATCACCATACAATGCAAAGTCGGTGTCAGCGGAAGCATGTTCTTTGATAAGGATAGATTTTTGATCAATCAGGGTTGATAGCAGATTTTGTGCTTGCGCTATTTTACCTTCGATATCTTCTGCCTTATTCGCATGAGTATCTTTTGATTTTTTGGCCGCTTTATAAAAGTTAGATGCGAGTTTTTCTGCTTTTGGTAAAAGTTTTTGTGCCTCTTCAAAATAAGAAGCTTTATTTTTACGAGCATCTAAAATTAAGCGGACTCGAGTCGATGGATAAATTGATAGTTCGGCTGACTTATCGATTAACTTATTAGCTGCAGATAAGGCTTTAACTAGCTTACTAATATCATCTTCATGGTTTCTATCAACAATTGGCTGAATGACGTCGTTACTGATTTTCTCAGCCGCATTAAACTCAGTTCTTGCTGAAGCTAATGTCTCTGCCCATTTCTCACGAGTTGCATAGGGCTGCAAAAATTCCCACTGGTTATTAAGAGGTAGAATTTTAAAGTCGCTTTCAAAACGGCTTAGTCCTAGCATTTGTTGTTTATAAGAACGTTGAAAATCGTTTGCTTGCTTCACGTATTCGTTGGGCAGGCTATATATGGCTTTATAACCCATATATATAGCAAGGCCGATTACCAGCAATATAATAATTCTAGAGGCTTTCATTATTATCCTCGTTATTGCTAGAAATTATCAGTTCTGTTTGCAAAACCTTAATTGAAACTGCCGCAAGTTCTTTACTGATAAATGCTTCGCGCTCAGGTTTAGAATCTTCATCTTCCCAAAGTTCGAGCGTTAAATAAGAACCGTCATCCCCTTTGAATTCGTACATACGAACTTGCAGTGGCGTATCACTTTCGTTGCGGTAAAAAAGAGCAGCCCAGGTATCGTCTTCGACATAATGGTAATTCATACCGTTATATTTAAGGATGCCATACTCTTCTTCCGCGATATCGTCGAGGGTTTTACGCGAGATAGGCTTGCCGTTTTCTGAAAGCTCTCTCAGTTGAACGTCTGTTACTGTTTGGCTAACTTCAAGCTCATCATCAAATTCCCATTCGATGAATGTTTTCTCGCCAGTAATGACATTAAGAAGTTGAAGTTCGGTGACCCAGTATTCGTTCTTTTTCTTTTTAAAAGAATTCCACTTAACTTCAAGGTAGCGGAAGACTTGAGTGACTAAATAAGTATCACTTTTAATCTCTAAATAACCGCCTTTTTTAACGTAACGAATATCCTGCTTACAGTCTCTTTCACTTTGAATAGGAGAGAGCCCGCGAACGGCTTGAAATTGTTCTGCTAAGTTATTTTGCATTATTACCCCCAATCTTAGGCGTAGACGCATCATCAAGTTTAGGCGTTGAATCAGTTCCCATGTCTTGAACATCTTTAATGTCATTTGACGATGAGCGAGCATCGCGCATGCCATCAGCAACAGGGGAGAGTTGGGCAGTCATGTCGGCTAAGCGATCGCTGGTTTCACGTGCTTTTGCGGTGCTGGTGCTCATGGTGTCATTGGCAATTTTCACAGCGTTCATGAGCTTATCAAAACCCTCTTCCATTTTTTGCAAAGCAATCACGGGGTTGTTGTAAAGATCACCAACTTCTTGGGCTGCTTTTTCAATGCTGCCAGCATTCTGGGCCATCATATCGCCAAGGCCAGCTTGAAATTGTTGAACTGCATCTTTGATCGTTTCTTGCTGGGCTAAAGCCGCTTGAATGCGTAATGCATTGTTCATTACCATTGGGCCAACGGTTAGTGCACTATCGATTGATTCATCTAATAACGAGTTAGTTGCGATCGTTTGATCAATACTGATAAAAAATTGAACAGAAGCCTGTTCCATTGTGCGTAAATCACGAATACGACGCATGGCTTGGTTTTTGACGGTGGCAAACTTTTGCTTTTCTTGAATATCTTCAGCGGGTGTTTCAGCGTCTTGAGCATCTACCTGTTGAATAAATAGCTCACCAATATAAATCTCAGATTCGATTTCTTTTTTGGCCGCGGCAATTTCATTGTATTGCTGCTCTAATGCCAGATTTGATTCTAAAAGATCATCTTTACCATTGCGTAGGCCATCGAAAATAGCATCGACATGGCTTTGCATCGGTTGATACTGGCGAACAAAACGGCTTACTGCTTTACGTTTAATCGTATTGGGCATCCATGAAAACCACCATGCATTATGCAAAGAGTGAGGGTTTAGCTGATCCATAGTGGAGCGCAATTCAAGCAGTTTTTCGCCCGCGGGTGATTTGCCGTCTAAACCTTTTAATAAACTATTTACATTGCCTTTCATTAGGTCATTCGCAGATGCCATTTTTTTCTGAGCGTTAGCCCCAATGTTGCCGACAATTCTATTCAGGGCAGGGCCGCCACTTGTTTTAGTGGATTCAGCCAGTTCTTGAGAGCGTTTCTGCATCAGTTCGACGTTATCTTCAGAAGCCCATTTAGGCGACTTTAGTGTCTGGGTCGATTTGTTTTCAGTAGTCATTATGCTTTTCCTTCTGCATTAAATTTGGCTTTTAAGAATAACGATTTATTATCGAATTCTTTCTTATCATGTTTGGATAACAGAGCTTCAATATCTAATAGCTCTTGTTCTAATGTTTGAATGTTATTAACGAATTCGTCTAATGCGCCATCACGAACGCGGGTATCTAATTTAATAAACGGCATGATGCATTTGTTGGGTAGGTATTCAGAGGCTATTCGGTTAACGGTCCAGGCAAATTCACCACTGGCGCATTCATGCTTTTCTATTTTAGGAAAAAGGATGATTAATTTATCGATAATAGACTCACATCTCACCGTTAAAGTCGTTCCAATAGCCGCTTTTCTGATTACTAAATTAAGTGCTAACAAATCTTGAGTAGGGCTTGGCTTCGCAACTTCTACAACGGCGTCTTTAGTTTTTTCTTTTGAGTAATGCTTTATTAACGAATAAGCAGCGACAGCGATAATAGCAATGACTATTAGTGTGATAATTGGGTCCATTTAAACTTCCTTTTTAGGCGTGTTTCAGTAATCAAAAAACCCTCAAATTGAGGTTTTTTGTATTATTAGGTTATAGCTGACAGATCGCGACTTTCAGCGGTGGATTACCATCGGGGCTAGGAAAATCAGCCTCGGGTAATAACATTTCAATACTTTTTAAAGGACGACCGGCTTTAATTGCACAACGTTTTAATGAGTCTAACCACTCATCACGATCAACCTGAGCGACGTTATTGCAGCAAATTAATTGACCGCCGTCTTTCGTCGCTAACAAGCTTGGCTTAAACAGTGATTGATAATCTCGAATTAAATCGACATTGCCAAAGGCACTTTTAGCCCAGCGAGGTGGGTCTAAAAAGACCAAATCAAACTGTTCGGGCTTATGCTTAGGATACTTAGGCAGTTTTTTACCACGGCGCACGGCAATGGGCATATTGGCGAACTGTTTAATGGCCGGAAACACATCCGATTGAATAAACTCGACTTGTTTAAGGTTATTTAGCTTCGCATTCTCTATGCCAACGGCTAATGACGACTCTGCAAAATCGACATTGACGACGCGTTTTGCGCCGCCCATTGCCGCGGCAATACCAATTCCGCACGTATAAGAAAATAAGTTTAAAACAGTTTTTCCTTCGCTTTGGGCTTTTACATAGCGTCGACCTGAACGCAGGTCCAAAAATAGCCAAGGGTCTTGTCCCTGATGGCGACCTTGAACGCGATATTTAATCCCTAGCTCCTGCGCATCCATTGGGGTGCTATCCAACTCATGCTCATCATCGCCTGTTTCAATGCGCGAATTGTCACGACTGCGATCGTTGTAGACAAAGTGAAGCTCTGGGAAGGTCTCATCACTAAATGCTCGGACTTGAGCCAATTCATCATAGCTGAGCGAAGTATGAAAGGTTTGTAATATGACTAAGGGGCCGTAACGATCGAGGGTCGTTCCAGGTGCGCCTTCGTTGGTACCATGAAATATACGGTAACAATCGGTATGTTCATCTTGCCACTGTACACGAAGGTCGCTGCGGGCTTGCCAAGCTTGGCTAATTAGGGTTTTTAATTCATTCATGCGCCATTCTATCAGTTTAGGACAAGTGCTTGAAGCCGTTAAGCAGGTTGGCTATTATCCGGTGATGAAAGAAATTATCGTTTCCCTCCATATATCTCGTGAAGATTATCTCAACTTTTATCAAGGGCAGGTACATACCGTAGTTGCTACTGCGACAGATGGTCGTATTGTCCGCTTTCCGGCAGGGATTTTAAAAAATGTGGTAGGCCATGAAGGCATTCACGGTACGTTCAAAATATGCTTCGATGCCAATAATAAATTTGATGGTATTTCACGGCTGGATTAAGCCGGCGTTGCATTAAGTTAAGTGCTTCATACTGTAAACAAATATATTACTCTCATATAGCTCTAATATCGCTATAAATCGCCTTTTAATGCCGGACTTGAAGGCTTTAAACGTTTAAAAATTAGCCTTACTATCGTATACTGTGCGCGATTTTTAGCGTGTGCAACCTTAAGCAAATTTCAAACTTAAGCAAAACTCAAAAGGCGAAGATAATGTCAGGTTTCGATTGGTACGGTTTAGTACGAAAAGTAATGTTCAAAATGAGTGGCGAAACGTCTCATGAACTTGGCCTTGATATGCTTGGCGCTGCAGAGCGTTTATCTTTATTGTCTTATATAGCGCCTAAAATTCCAGATTGCCCTGTTGAAGTAATGGGTATTACCTACCCAAACCCAGTAGGCCTAGCAGCCGGATTGGATAAAAACGGCGATTATATTGATGCATTCGCTCGTTTAGGCTTTGGATCAATCGAAATTGGAACCATTACTCCTCGCCCTCAGCCAGGTAATCCCAAGCCACGCTTATTCCGTCTTGCTGACAAACAAGCCATTATCAACCGTATGGGCTTCAATAATAAAGGTGTTGATCATCTAGTTGAACAGGTTAAAAAAGCTAAGTTTAAAGGTGTATTGGGCATCAATATCGGTAAAAACTTTGATACGCCTGTAGAAAAAGCCGTTGATGACTATCTGATTTGCTTAAACAAAGTCTACGAATACGCGACTTACATTACGGTGAATATTTCTTCTCCGAATACTCCAGGGCTGCGTGACTTGCAGTTTGGCGATACTTTAGATGAGTTATTAGCGCCTATTAAAGCGCGTCAGCTAGAACTTGCTGAAGAATTTGGCTATAAGCCTGTATTGGTGAAAATTGCTCCGGATATGGACGAAGAGAATGTTCGTTTGGTAGCAGAAACATTGATCAAAAATAATATAGATGGTGTTATTGCAACCAATACCACGCTATCTCGTGAAGGGGTAGAAGGACACAAGTTTGGTGCAGAAGCGGGGGGCCTAAGTGGTGCTCCTTTAGAAGACTCAGCGACCGAAACCGTGGCTGCACTAGTGGCTGCGCTTGATGGTAAGCTGCCAGTGATTGGTGTAGGTGGTATCTTAGAGGGTGCCGGTGCGGTAGAAAAAATTGAGGCAGGCGCTCAATTAGTACAAATTTACAGTGGTTTTATTTTCCGTGGACCCGAATTGATTCGTGAAAGCGTCGATGCCATTTCCGCTCATATCGCGCGTAATAAATAATACCGCAGTATGTGAGACAAAAAAGAAAGCCCAGAACTATGCTGGGCTTTCTTTTTTTACTGTCTCCCGAAAGGGAGAAATGAATGAATTATTTTAGAAGTGCGTTAGAGAGTTAGTTTGTGAATGCCTGATACCCCGGTCATTCCGTCCCAGTTGTCTGATCGACCTTCTCGCCAGCCCGACATCCATGATTCGTGTGCTGGGCCCGATGGGGCAAGATCTTTGGAGCGACGCTCGGCGCCGGCTAAGTAACCACGTGTAAAAGCGCGTTGCTGTTGGTCGCGTTTCTGTTTCTTCATAGAGTATTATCCTCACTCAAAATATTAAACAGTAAGCCTGCTAAACTCAGAAAAGCTAAAGGTTAGACGCTCAAGGTAAATTTCCTAAAGCAAACCTACGCAGGCTTTTAGTCAGGCATCAAGAATGTGCACTCATGTTCTTAATGCCATGACATGTTGTACCGCGTTAACGGCTCGGCTGTAACGATTATTTTTATCTATTAAATCTGGTTCTTAAAACAATCAGCTATTTGACAAATTAGGTGTGCAGAGCATGCAAGAATTAACAATGGGTCAACCGCGCGAAATATTTGCCGTATGTCCAAAAGGCGTAGAGCAACTATTAGCTGATGAAATCAGACAGTTAGGCGGAGAAGTGATTAAAGAAAGTCACTTGGGCGTTAGCTGGTTGGGCGACCTTGAGCTGGCTTACCGTTTTTGTCTATGGACAAGGCTCGCCACGCGATTATTACTGCCTCTAAAAGAAAGTCAGGTAGACGATATCGACCAGATGTACGATGTGGCGTATGACATCCCATGGTCTGAATATTTCACGGTTGATAAAAGTATCCGCATCGATTTTCACGGAAAGTCTGAGTTTGTTAATAATACTCAGTTTGGTGGTCAGAAAATTAAGGATGCTATCTGTGATCGCTTCCGCGCAGACGTTGGTGCTCGCCCAAATGTTGATAAGGACGCTGACGTAAAGATTGAAGTGCAGTTACGCCATGGACGAATCACTATCAGCTTAAACATCGCCGGTGATAGCTTGCATAAACGTGGCTATCGTTTGATGCCAGGCCAGGCACCATTAAAAGAAAACTTAGCGGCGGCGTTATTGATTCGTGCAGGTTGGCCTGCACGTGCGGCCAAGGGTGAAAACTTACTCGATCCTATGTGTGGTTCGGGTACGTTATTAATTGAAGGCTTGCTGATGGCTGCTGATATTGCACCAGGCTTGAATCGCCAGGTGCAGGGCTTCGAAGCCTTGAAATTGCATGATCGTGGTGTTTGGAAAACCATCGTTGACGAAGCACGTCAGCGCCGCACCGATGGCCTTGCTGCGATGGAAAGTCAGTTCTTTGGTTATGAAAACAATCCTTTTCAGGTGGAAGCGACGCTGTCTAACTTCTCTCGTGCTGGAGTGGGCGACGATATCTTGGATGAGAAAGTTCAAATTCAATCTAAGTCGTTCCAAGAGTTATGGTTACGTGAAAAGACGATTAAAGAAGGCGGTTTGATTATTTGTAACCCACCTTATGGTGAGCGTTTATCTGAATTGCCTCAGCTTGCACCTTTATATAATGAGTTGAATGAAGTAACTCGTGAGACCTTACCTGACTGGGGTATGGCGATGATCACCGGTAATGTTGATTTGGCGCGCAGTATTCGCCGCCCCATGCACAAAAAGTACAGTTTTTATAACGGTGCTATTCCATGTACGTTCTTGGTCTTTAATGCCTGCGATGAGCGTTCTATGACCGTGCTGACAACGGCCATTAGAGGTCCAGTTGAAGCCTTTGCTAACCGTCTTAAAAAGAATCTAAAGCCGTTACGTAAGTGGGCAAAGCGCGAGAACATTAACTGTTACCGTATCTATGATGCTGATTTGCCTGAATATTCAGTCGCTATCGATATGTATAACGATTGTTTGCACGTACAAGAATACGTAGCACCTAAAACCATTGAACCGGCCAAAGCTGAGCGCCGTATTTTAGATCTTTTAGCAGTATTACCAGAAGTAACCGGTATCGCCAAAGAGAATATTGTACTAAAACGCCGTGAGCGTCAGTCGGGTAAGAAGCAATACCAGCGTAATAGCGACTTCCAGCAAGAGGCCGAGTCGCGCCGCATGGAAGTGATCGAAGGTAATGCCAAGATCTGGGTGAATTTACAAGATTACTTGGATACGGGGTTATTCTTAGATCACCGTCCTACACGAATGAAAATTGCATCGATTGCAAAAGGTCAGCGTTTCTTAAACCTGTTCTGTTATACCGCGACAGCCAGTGTTCATGCGGCGGTTGCTGGGGCAAAAACAACCACATCGGTAGATTTATCTAAGACCTATTTAAACTGGGCTGAAGATAACTTCCATTTAAATGGTTTATTGGAAAGAACGACCCAAGGTAATCAAGGTAAAGTTGCAGCAATGCCGAGCAAAGACAATGCTCGAGGCAGCTCGCGAACCGTGACCAACCCTTGGGGTGCGCAAGAGCAGGCGCAAAAGAAAGATGAAAAGCATCAGTTTATTGAAGCGGATTGCCGTGAGTGGTTGAAAACCATTCAAGACCAAACTGAAGAAGAGAAGTACGACTTGATCTTTATGGATCCGCCGACTTTCTCTAACTCAAAGAAGATGGAAGGTATTTTGGACATTCAGCGTGACCATGTTGAATTGATCGAAATGGCGATGGCACGCTTGACCAAGCACGGTCTTTTGATCTTCTCGAACAACCTAAGAAAATTCGATATGGATGAGAGTGCACTAAAACAGTTCACTATTGAGAATGTAAGCGCTAAATCAGTGCCTAATGATTATGCACGACGCGCTAACATCCATCACTGCTTCGAAATAAAACACGGAAAAAAGAAGTAATAAAATACTAGGCTTCTTTCTAGGGCGCTTCATTACTGTCATTGCACAGAAATGAAGCGCTTTTTTTTGCTTCGAATTTTGCCAATGATGACAAACTGGTACGATACCTGCTTTGTCTAGCTAAATAGTCATTGTCTGGTTTGATCGCTAGGCTTTATAAAAATGTGTAAAGGGGCCTTAACGTGGCGACAGAAAATATAGCAAGTGTATCGAGTGCGGTTGAAACTTTAGTTCAAAGTTCAAATACGATGTTCATTCTACTAGGGGCGATCATGGTATTAGCCATGCACGCAGGTTTTGCCTTCTTAGAAGTAGGAACCGTTCGCCATAAAAACCAAGTGAATGCCTTGGTTAAAATCTTAACGGACTTTGGTATTTCTACCATTGCTTATTTCTTTGTCGGCTACCAGGTCGCTTACGGCATGGATTTTTTAGTCGGTGCTAATGAGTTAGTGGAAAAAAATGGCTATGAGCTGGTTAAATTCTTCTTTCTATTAACCTTCGCTGCCGCTATTCCTGCCATCGTATCGGGCGGTGTTGCAGAGCGCGCTAAGTTCTACCCCATGTTAATCGCATCGTCATTTATTGTTGCTTTGGTATACCCATTTTTTGAAGGCATAATCTGGAACGGCAATACGATATTAGGCTTCAACTTTCAAGGTTGGTTAGAAGCGACTTATGGTGCAGGCTTCCATGATTTTGCTGGTTCAATTGTTGTTCATGGCGTGGGTGGTTGGATTGGTTTTGCCGCGATCTTGATATTGGGATCTCGTAAGGGCCGTTACCGTGATGGCCGAGTAGTTGCTTTCGCACCTTCGAATATTCCGTTTTTAGCTTTAGGTGCTTGGATCTTAGCCGTTGGTTGGTTTGGTTTTAACGTGATGTCAGCACAAACCATTGAGGGTATTTCGGGCTTAGTTGCCGTAAATAGCTTAATGGCGATGGTTGGCGGAACGATTTCAGCGATGGTTGTAGGTAAGAAAGACCCAGGCTTTATTCATAACGGTCCGCTAGCGGGTTTGGTTGCTGTATGCGCAGGCTCTGATGTAATGCATCCTATTGGTGCGTTATTCGTGGGTGCGCTGGCCGGTGGTCTGTTCGTATTTGCTTTTACGTATGTACAAAACAAATTTCCTAAATTTGATGATGTATTAGGTGTATGGCCATTGCACGGTTTGTGTGGTTTATGGGGCGGTATTGCAGCTGGTATCTTTGGCTTAGAAGCCTTCGGCGGAATGGGCGGCGTGAGCTTTATGTCTCAGCTAATTGGTTCGCTAACCGGTGTAGCTGTTGCTTTGACCGGTGGCTTTATCGTTTACGGCTTAGTCGATAAAATTGTAGGTATTCGCTTAGATGAAGAATCTGAGTTTAACGGTGCTGATTTGTCGATCCATAAAATTGGTGCTAATTCAGACGATTAATGAATGTTTGATATTAGTGCTTGAATTAAGGTCAGCTTTTGCTGGCCTTTTTTATGCCCTCACCAAGGGGTCCATCCATCAAGGGGTCACCTCAAGGGTCATCAAGGGGTGGTCATCAAGGGGTCCATCAAGGGGTCAGAGTGCTTGATTTTAGACTTTTACCTCATCAAGGGGTCAGAGTGCTTGATTTTAGACTTTTACCTGATTGATTGCTGAAAGCTAAACTGATTTTATAGGCGTGACTATTATTTAGAAAAGGAATTTCTAATGGCGCGCCTACCTCGTATATTTATACAAGGATGTTCATATCACATTGTTCAGCGTGGTAATAACCGTGAACCTTGTTTCTACACCGAACAAGATTACGCAACGTATTTAACGTATCTAAAAGACTCGGCAGAATCATCGGGTGTAGCCATTCATGCCTACGTTTTAATGACGAATCATGTACACATATTGGTGACGCCAATGGGCGATGGCGACATAAGTCGAATGATGCAAAGTTTGGGGCGTAAATATGTTCGTTATTTTAATTCTGCGCATCAACGTACAGGTACTTTATGGGAGGGTAGATTCAAATCTAGTGTTGTAGAAACAGAACGGTACTTATTAACGGTGTATCGATATATTGAATTGAATCCAGTACGTGCAGGTATGGTCGTCCACGCAAGTGAATACCCGTGGTCTAGTTTTCAACATAACGGGGTGGGTCGCCAAATAAAATTAATAACGCCGCATAATGAATATCTAAAGCTTGATAAAAACAGTGAAAAAAGACAACAGATTTATCGAAGTTTATTTAAAGACCTGATGCCTGAGTTGGATTTAAACGAAATAAGGGCAGCGCTTTCAAAAGAGTGGGTTCTAGGTGATGATCGATTCAAGAAAAAGATAGAAGAAAAAATAGGTATCAGTCGTGATAAGCATGGCGGGGATCGTAAGTCTTTAGCGTTTTTGAAGAATCAAGTACTCTGACCCCTTGATTCATGACCCCTTGATTCAGGAAGTATTACCGCAACCGTAGGTGATGCTAAGCTCACGGGAATAGTCACTGAAAATGGGGCTTCGGCCAAAGCTGGTTATGGAGATTATAGTATCAATCTTGATACATTTGATATAGATGCTAAGGCTGGTGATGTACAGTTACGAAAGATTAATGCCGATGGAGAAAATACGAATTCTGGAACTAAGTTAACGATATCTCCTTTAGTATCAGTGATAGTTGATAACAGTAAGTCTGTAGTTCCCGCTATTGGTGTTTCTCTTGATAAATCATTCTCTACTGAACGATTTGGTTTTAATACAGGTGTTTCAGGTAGTGCAGAGATTAAGCTTGACCTTAATCAGGGGCTTAGAAACTTTTCAACTCCTTATAGGCAAATAGATAACTTGTTTCAAAGAAGACATGAAATAAGTGATTTTGATACATCCAATACAATGAGGTTTATATTCGATAATGAAAATAAAACATTTAAATATAAGTAAATTATTAGGAGGGCTACTGATGTTGGTTTCGCTAAATTCTTTCGCGACTGACTGCGAATCCTTTTATGGAATATGTATGGAGGGTCCTTTAGAGCGATTTATACTGCCTTCACAGGTGTTGATGGCGGGTGATTCAAAGGGGGGGCTAGAGCTATTAACGAATATGTATTTAGAAGGGGATTATGGCGCTGCCACCTATATCGCATGGACTGCTCATTTCTCCATTTATGAGGGGGCTAGTAGCGATGATGAATTCATTATTAATTGGTTGAAAAAAGGAAGTAAAGGGGATGCTGATGCTCAGTTTATGCTGGGTATCGCGTATAAAAATTCTTGGTATGGATTATCGAAAGACTTAGAAAAGGCAAAATCATTATTTAAAGATAGTTGGGAGTTAGGGAACCCGATAGGCGCCTATTGGCTTGCGGATTCTGTCATCACAGATGAAAATGTTTTTGATAAGAAAATAATTGAGTTTCATCGCCATGCTTTATGGCTTGGGGTTAAAAAGGGATTAACTAAAAGTCAGTATACTTATTCTATTTGGTTAAGAATGAATAAGCTTCCAGATGGGCTTGCTGAATCTTGTGGTTGGATGGTAATCGCTGTTGGGAAGAAACATACCATCTCGCCAAGAAGCTTGAAATGGTTTGGTGAAAATTGTAAAGGCGAGTTTTTAAAGCAGAAAATATTTCTCGACTTTATTGAAAGGTTTAGGAATTTAGAGTATGCGGCTTTGGATGATGAATACCTTAAACTTAAAAAATATTATGATGAAAAGAAGTTGCGGGAGAAATAAAAAGTAATTAGTTGTATTAATTCCGACTTGATTTGACAAGCAAATAGTACATCCATCACATAACAAATAGGACATCCATCATAGCAGCTGCCTAATGTAGCGTCCCTGATTCAAACTAGAAGTGCACCATTTATAATTTCATCATAGACCTCATAAGGTGTTTTGTAACCTAAACATCTTCTAGGTCTGTTGTTTAGTAAATTCTCTATTTTTTTAATTCTAGATGGATGAATTAGTTTCATATCAGTTCCTTTTGGCAAGTAGCGCCTTATGAGACCATTTACTTGCTCAACTGCTCCTTTCTCCCAGCTGTGGTAGGGCTGACAAAAATATGACTTACACCCAAGTCTTTTATTTATGAGTAAGTGCTCCGTAAGCGCCGATCAAGGGGTCAGAGTGGAATGCCACTAAGTTAAGCCTTCTTTGGGTGGTTAAAAGTGATAAAATAATCCCTATACTTAATCACCTAAATCTTGCTTATGACCCCGTTATTCCCCGGCTGGCATCTACCCACTTTAAGAAAAAAACCAAAAACAGAGATACAAAAATATTTGGATAATGAACGTTTGATTCAGGCACGCTCTATCACGGATCTAAGCAATATATTATCTCGTTACATCCCTAAATCAAGTTTTGATGATAAGTTCAAAAAAGGCACACGAAAACGTCTGTTTAGCTTAGAGAATACATTTTGGGGATTTTTTTATCAGCTCCTCAATCCTGATGGTGGCTGCCAGTCGGTTGTTAATCAACTTAGAGCGTCACTACTTATTAGAGATAAAGCTTTGCCTTCAAACTCCACATCTGCTTACTGTCAGGCGCGAAAAAAATTACCAGTAGAGTTGCTAAAATCAATATTTCAAATTACACCAGAGCCCACAATAAAAAGCAATTCACTACTTGGTGGGAGAAGAGTTATTGTTGCTGATGGAACAGGAGTATCCATGGCTGACACACAGGCTAATCAAACCGATTTCCCACAACCTCTAGGGCAGAAAATTGGATGTGGGTTTCCGCAGGCTCGTATATGTGCTTGCTTCGATCTTTATTCAGGTGTCGCCCTAAGCTACCGAGTCGGCAATAAAAAATCACATGAACTCCCACTGTTCAGAAAGCAATTTGGGATTTTTAAAAGCAACGATATATTCCTAGGAGATAAGGGTTTTGTTTGCTTTGCAGACATGGTTAACCTTAAAACAATGGGAGTTGATTCTATTGTAGGGCTGGCAAAAAGAAAGCCTGTAAAAATTCAGGATGCGAATAAAATTCTAGGTGAAAATGACTTGCTGGTTACTTGGAATAAAACAGCTAAAAATCGAACTTACGATAACTCAAATGAATGGAATAAGTACCCTAGCTCTATCCCAGTTAGGCAGATTAAAGTGAAAATGGACATTCCGGGGTATCGCCCGAAAGATTTTTATATTGTCACTACTCTACTAGATCATAATAAGTATCCTGCAGAAGAAATAAAAAAAGTGTACTTAAAAAGATGGAATGTAGAATTGTATTTTAGAGACTTAAAAACCACTTTGGGAATGGATATATTACGCTGCAAAACACCTGATATGGTAGAGAAAGAAATGCTGATGTACTTCATCGTTTACAATTCACTTAAACGACTGGCATATAATGGTACTAAGAAGAAAATTAACCCAGATGACATCAGCTTTAAATCATGTCAGCAAATATTGCTTGGCTTTACACATGCTTTTCGTGAAAAAAATGCATTGAATTTATTGCCAAAGTTATTAAAAGCAATCAGTGAAAGTGTGCTTTTTAAACGTGAAAACAGGGTCGAGCCTAGAGTTATAAAGAGAAGGCCTAAGCCATTTAAGCTTATGGTCAATCCTAGGGCTGAATTGAAATTAGATTTGATAAGGGCAAGCCACCCAAGGATGGCTTAACTTAGTGGCATTCTACTCTGACCCCTTGATTGTGCGAATCGACCGGGAGCCACTGGATGAATTTGATAATGTACATCCGGGCTGGTGTGCATTAACCCCTTGTCGGGTTTGGCAGTATCGCGCGTGTATTGAGCTTGCGCAGTTTGAACCTGATTTACATCCGCAATCCATGCTGCAAGTAAAAGGTTTATTTAAAGATCGGCATCAAGATAAAAAAGACAGTGATTATATTACCGATGTTTATGCCGAAGAAGCGCTGCTTTATAGTCGCTTTTGGGGGCGAGATAATGATATAGGTTATTTTGGTCCAATTTGCCGAAGTTTAATACCAGAGCAAGTATTATCGTTATTTTCTCATCATCTACTTTTGATAGGCGGCTATCCGGGGCGAGAAGAGCTTAAAGGCTTAATCGATAGTCATCTATTATTTGAAAGGCCATTTGATAGCTGGCCGCACCACTTCAAAATGTTAGAAGACTTCACTACCCTGCATGCTATTGGTGAATGGGAAAAGCATCCTAAAGGGTCGTTTCAGTGTTATATAGAAGATCAATTCGGTGGCCTACAATATAGCCGTAACCTACCTAGGAAAATGAATTATGGAACATTCCATAATGAAATTTTTAATTTGTCTCCTAATTCATAATAGAAGTATCACCTAGTGCAGAATGGTTAATGTTAACTAAAAAGCAGCAGAAGTTATTAAGTCAAACTTTGTCTCATGCATTGCGTCATGAGCCTTGGTTATACGAACTGGAATTGGACGATCAAGGTTTTGTTAAACTGGTTGATATCTTAACAGCCATTAACGGCGCATTGGATCAAGTGCTACCTTTGATTACCGTAGAAGATATCGCACAGATGATTGCAAGTTCAGAAAAGACACGCCACGAAATAGTCGATGGTAAAGTTCGTGCATCATATGGGCACTCTTTACCGGGCTTGATAGCCAAGACAGAATATGTGCCTGATACATCAATGGCGCTTTATCATGCCACTAGCCCAGAAGCGGCCTTGAGCATTATGCAGCAAGGCCTGTTGCCCATGGGCAGGCAATATGTGCATTTGTCACCGAATAAAGAGATCGCTTTAGAAGTGGGGCGACGAAAGTGCAAAAAGCCAGTCTTGCTCGTTATTAATACCGAAGTAGCCGTTAAAGAGGGCAGCCATTTTTTTGAGGGTAACGATAACGTAGTTTTGGCAGATCAGATTGGAACTCGTGCTCTATCGATTGTTGCTTAGGTATAACTCATGAGTCTTTATTATTCAGTTATTGATGTATATCAGCCCATGAAGTTGCCTATTTCATGTATCGTATCGGTAATGTTGATAGCGAGCCGTATACCATGACTAAAACTCCCTTTACTTCCATCGCCTTATTTACTTTTTTGGCCTCCTTATTATTAATATCTGGGTGTACCGAAACCATTGATATTCAATTGGAACCCAACGTCGATGCGTATGTGGTTACCGATAGTAAAAACAAAATAAGCCTGTCAAAAACCGATCCTGCCCATGCTGAGCTGCAGAATTGGCTAAATGAAAATAATACGGGTTGGCACAATACCATGGGGCGCTTCCCCGGTGGCGTTTATATCAAATCGGGTAAAGACGGTATTCAAGTGACGGGCATGGAGGTTGTTATTTATTCAACAACTGGCCCTCAGCCTGATGCTAAGTACGTGAGAAACGTGGGTAAAAAAGAGCTTCCTCTTGTTCGAGGGATCGGGCAGTAAGTTTGTTTTTTTAGCGTCAATACACTGTTGCAGGCAATGAACGTGCTGTTTTTGTCTGCTGTATTACTATAGAATCCTCAGTATTAATTCATCGAACAACTTCTTAGAAAACGCGGGTTATTGGCCCGTGTTGCCTTCTTATTACTTTCTATATGACTCTAAAAATGACTGATATAACCATAGCAACACACAACGGTAATTTTCATGCCGATGATGTTTTTAGTATTGCCGCTTTGAAGAATATTTTTCCGGCATTTAACCTTGTTCGCACCCGTGATTTAGAGGTGATTGGCAAGGCTGACGTAGTGATTGATGTGGGTGGTATTTACGACCCAGAGACCGGACGTTTTGATCACCATCAGCGTGGTGGTGCGGGTGAACGTGAAAATGGTATTCCTTATTCTTCGTTTGGCTTGGTTTGGAAGAAATACGGTTTAGAAATTTGTGGTGGTAACCAAGATGTTGCTAACTCGGTCGATTCTAGCCTTGTGTCTACGATTGATGCGATTGATTGTGGCCATGTTGAAGGGGTTTCTAAGGGTATTAGTCTTAGCCAAACCATTTCAATGTTTAACCCGACTTGGGAAGAAGAAAGCCACTACGATGTGTGTTTTGACGAAGCGGTTGCCTTTGCTTCTCGTGTATTAACGCGTTTTATTGCGTCGGCCAGTGGTGGTATTAATGCCAAGTCGATTGTCGCGAAAGCGATTGAGCAGGCAGAAGACCCACGAGTGATTGTTTTAGAGCAATATACACCGTGGAAACGCACGGTACACGCTTTGTCAGAAGACGCTTTATTTATGGTTTATCCTTCTGATTCGGGTCAGTGGAGAATTCAAACCGTTCCTGTTGAGCCTGGCTCATTTGAAAATCGCAAATCATTGCCAAAAGCCTGGGCGGGTTTGTCTGATAAAGCACTACAAGACGTCACTCAACTTGATGACGCTATGTTTTGCCATAACGGTTTATTCATCGGTGGTGCAGCATCTTTTGAAAGCACAATGAAAATGGCAGCGATGGCATTAGAGGAATAACGCACGATGAATGTATCTAAAAGCTTCTTGGTCTTATTAACGGCGCTTTTATCGGCGTGCTCGCTGAACGATACTTACCAAGGCGATGGGGCCTTGATCGCTCAGTTATCCGGTGAAGATTCTAACGCTAGCCAAATATTGAATGATATTTGGGCGTTAGAAACCATGGCGGGGGAAGCGCTGGTATTAGGACGTTCGCAAAGACCGCGGCTGGAAATTCATTTACGCGAGATGACGTTGAACGGCCATGATGGCTGTAACAACTTTTTTGGTAGTATCGAATTTATTGATAATAAGTCGATTATTTTTGGCCCAGTCGGTAGTACGCGCATGTATTGTCAGCCGATGGATATTGCTGATCGTTTTAACCAGCAATTTAGCCGTATTAAAACGTATGAGTTGAATGGCTTAAGACTTAAGTTTTTAGATGTGCAAGGTGAAGAGCTGCTGCAATTTGTTAAAATAGACTAATGCTGTTATCAGTTGTGCAGGTGCTGGTGATCGGTACGAGTTACGGCTGCCAGTTACAGCTGCTATTTACAGACATTCGTCGCTTGATAGGCTTGAATGATTTCATTTAAGGCTGGGTTATTAGTACCTCGCAGCATTCTTTTATAATGCTGCAGTGTGATCTCTCTGTATTCTTCTACTATCTTGGTTTGTTCTTCGTTTTCTGCTTGCCAAATTTCACGGCCTACTGGATTAATACAGCTTAATGGCGGCTCTTTTGGGTGACTACCTTTTTGGCTGCTAACATACAAAATTTCGTAGTACTGATTATTCTCTTTCAGCAAGACTTCTTGTTTTAGTCTCATATCGAATGCAATCAACTGTTGTCTAAGGCTATAAAGCTGACGGATAGGGCAGAGTATGAAATCAATTTCGGCTGTTGGATGATTAGTTAGCAGCTTCTTGAGACACTGAATCATTAGATCGCCACCGATACCTGCAATGATGACTAAATGCTTACCTTCATATTGCTGCAGCGGAAGCTTTGAAACATCTAAACAGTGGGTTTGCCACTTAGAGCCGTGAGCATTAGAAAACAGTGCCTTGAGTTTGTCATCGAGTGGTGAAATTAGCTCCGGCACAATGTCGACCAAATGAACGTGGGCTGCTCTTTGTTGTGCGATTAAGTGGGTGCCCAGAAAACCGTGGTCACAGCAGGTATCCCAAATGTGGGTATATTCGTGGCCGATGAGTGCTTCAATCTGGGTTAATCGTTTGCTCAGTTTCAATCTAGGATGTGACTCTTTATATAAAGGGAAGTTTTTATTAAGTGAAGCTCTTCATAGCGTAGACTCGTAAAACGCTTAGCCAGCAAAGGATAAAACTAGCTGGCTAAGCGGGTTCGACTCGCGGTCAGCTTATTTAGGCGGTCTTTCTTTCTTGGGGGTTTGGAAACGCTTGCCTTTAAGCGCTAAGCGTTTTCTTTCAGCCTTGGCGGCTTCTTTTTCCAAACGTAGCTCTTCGGCTTTGATTTCTTCAGCGATCATCATTTCGGGGGTTTCTAAGCTGATTTTCCCAATCTTACTCGAGCGGAATTCATGTAATACAATTTCCCCAGCTTTATGTAAATCGACTTTGCCACCACTGCGAATACAGCCACGCTTACGCGCTACCATATCCAGTAGGCTTTCACCGGAGGTTGGTAATACATCTAACTTATAACGAGCTTTTAGCGCTTCTGGGTAGGCCGTAGCAAGATACTCTAAGGCATACATCGCCACGTCTTCATATTCCATGGCGGTATTTTTGATCGCACCGCTGGTAGCTAGACGGTAGCCGCTATGAAAATTCTCGAACTTAGGCCATAAAATTCCTGGGGTATCGCTTAATACAACGCCGTTCTTAAGGTCGATCATTTGCTGGCGCTTGGTTACTGCAGGCTCATCGCCGGTATTAGCAATGTAGCGGCCTGCTAATGAGTTGATTAACGTAGATTTACCCACATTGGGAATCCCCATAATCATCACGCGGATATTGGTTTTCTTATCTTCGCTTTGACCAATAATGTTTTTAATCTGTTGAATCAGCTTTTGGCTCTGCTTATGATCTTCTGCGATGAGGGCCAGAGCGTGGGTATTGTCTTGTTTCTCGAAGTGATCAATCCATAACTTGGTGATTTTAGGATCGGAAAGATCGGCCTTGTTGAGTACCTTGATGCAAGGTTTGCCAACGCGCAATTCATCAACAAGGGGGTTGGTACTGGAATAAGGCAGGCGAGAGTCTAAAACTTCAACGATCAAATCGATATCAGGCATTGCTTCTTCGATTTGATTGCGGGCTCTGTTCATGTGCCCAGGGAACCAGTTAATGGCCATAAAAATAATTTTCCAGTAAAGCTAATAATAAAAAAGAATAGGCCTACTAAATAGGCCTATTTATATAGATTACCGCTTGTTATAACGGTACTGCTTGTTATAACGCTAACACTTGCGGCAACGCGGATATGAGCGGGGCTATTAGGCCACTTCGCTCGTATCTTCTGCTGCTGATTCAGCAGGGGTAGATTCTGTGATTTGTTGCACTTGTTCTTGTGAATCTAATTCTTGCGCAGGCGCTTCTGCAGTAGACGCTTCTGTAACTTCAGCAGTCTGCTGTTGAGTTACTTCCTGTAGCGAGGATTCAGTGCTTGCGGCCACTTCTTCACTAAAATCGGCATTGGCTTGGGCTTTTTTAGCCGCTTTACGCGCTTCTTCTAATTCTTTAGCACGCTTCTTTTCTGCACGGGCAATATTACGTTCGTGGCCCGTCCAAACATTAGGCTTATGATCGATGTCTTTTAAACCGTTTTCTTCTGCTATTTCACGGGCCATTGAACTGCCCATTTCATCGGCGTCGCGGGCGATGAGTTTACGTTCGCCAGGCTCTAGCTGAGTCAATAGATCGATCAAAGCATTGCTTAAAATATCTTTGGCAAGTTCATCGCGGGCTTTATCAAAGCGCTTTGCAATAATGTTTAACATGGCCAAGTCATTGGCATCGAGTTGAATATTGAGCGATGCGCGGGTTAATGCTTGCTCTTTTTTTGCTTTCTCTTCGGTATAATAGCGGTCAATAAGGGCTTGGGTATTGGTCAGTTCTGGGGTTTGCATGATTCAGATCCGTTTTTTTAATTGATTACGTATACAATACCGAGTTTTACTCGACGTGCAATATGATGGCGCTAGTATATCTGAGCCATCATAAAGAGGCAGTACTATTTATGAGAAATACGATATGACAAACACACAAGGTATGACTATGGACCAGATAATTCGCAGTAAAATTGAGCAAGAATTTGCCCCGCAAGAATTGATCCTTTTGAATGAAAGTCACATGCACGCTGGGCCAGCCGCGAATTCTCATTTTAATTTAACGCTTGTGAGTGACCTTTTTGAAGGTAAACGCCCAGTTGCGCGCCACCAAATGATCTACAAGGTATTAGCGGATGAGCTAGCCGGTGAAGTGCATGCACTGGTACTGCATTTATTTACACAGGCGGAGTGGGAACAGGCAGGGCATAAAAGTCATGCTTCGCCGGATTGTCAGGGGGGGCACTAAACCTATTAATTCGGCTTGTTAAACTAGCTCATTCAATTAGGTCATTTGCCCTCACAGGGTTGGCAAAAAAGCACCTGTCCAACCCTAAGAATAAAATGTAATATTCCCCAACAATAATAATTATTTGGAATAGAGTTCATGCGTCTATTGATAACCCTGCTTTTGTCTACATTATTTACTTTTTCTGCTCAGGCTAAAACGACCGCCTGGGAGTTAGAAAAAGAAGAAGAAGACATCAATCTTAAAGTCTTCACTCGTGAAATAGATGGCTCTGATTTAAAAGAATTTAAAGGTGAAATGCTGGTTAAGCACAAGCTAACTACCGTCGCGTCTTTATTATTAGACGGTGCATCAGCGCCAAAGTGGATGCATAAGTGTGAGAAGCTTGAAGTATTAGAACAAGTAGACCCACTTACTGCGGTGATTTACTTTTTGAACGGTGCTCCTTGGCCGGTTAGTGATCGTGATGCGGTGATGATGTCGAGCATGAGCCAAGACCCTGAAACGCTCGTTATTACTGTGAATATCTCAATGGTTAACGATCTTGTGCCAGAGCACGAAGATTATGTCCGTATTCCTCACATGACGGGTTTTTGGAAATTTGAACCTAAGGAAGAGGGGCAAGTATTAATCACCTATCAAGTACATGCTAATCCAGGGGGCAGTTTGCCAAACTGGCTAGCCAACAGCGTCGTGGTTGATACGCCGTATAACACAATGAGCAATATGGTTGATATGTTGAAGAAAGACAAATATCAGAATGCCCAAATCCCAAATATCAAGAATGCGCCTTAGTGTGTGAACGTATTTTTTGACTAGAATTAACCGACTTGTAATACAACGGTAATAAAAATCTCTTAGTGTGCGCCATCCTAATTATTTGATGGTGCCTACTGTATGCATAACCAATCTCAATTCTCTTCTATTTTATCCTGTCGATTTTTTTCGCTTTTATTATTCTGCTTATTGTTTATTACTAAGGCCTCCGCTGAGCCACTTTTTACTATTCATGGGTCAAATACCATTGGTGCTCGCCTTGCCCCCGCGCTAGTAAAAGATTATTTATTATCGAAAGGCGCAATCGATGTTGTTGTGATTGATCTTGGCAATAATGAAACGCGAATAGAGGCTATGATGAAAGGCCAGGGTGGGAAGGTTACGGTTGAAATCGCGGCACATGGTTCGGGCACTGGTTTTCAAGGGCTAAAATCTGGAGTCGCTGATATCGCGGCGGCTTCCCGCCCTGCAAAGCGCAAAGAAATCGAAGATCTAGCGGATTTTGCTGACCTTACCGATAAACACTCAGAGCATATTATTGGCATTGATGGTCTAGCGATCATCATTAATCCTAATAATCCGATTGATCAATTAAGCATTAAGCAGTTAGGTCAGATATTCTCTGGCGAAATTAATAACTGGTCTCAGTTAGGAGGTCGTTTTGCCGACATTAAGCTCTACAGTCGTGATGATCGCTCAGGAACATGGGATAGCTTTAAGCGAATGGTGTTGGGGAGAGAGTATTTATTAAGCCCAAATGCGAAGCGCTTCGAGTCGAATGACGAATTGTCTGATGAAGTTAGTAATGATATTCACGGCATTGGCTTTGTGGGCTTACCTTCAGTACGTCGGGCTAAGTTAATCTCTATTTCAGATGGCTTGAGTAAGGCATTAACCCCTAATACATTGAACATCGCGACAGAAGATTATGCACTTTCAAGACGTTTGTATTTTTACACGGATGATCAGCCGAGCAATGAAAATGTTATCGATTTTATTACATTTGTAGAGGGGGCTTTAGGGCAAGGCACGGTGGCTGATAATGGATTTGTTGCGCAGTTTGTAGAATCGATAATACCAGAATCTTATTCTGATTTACCTCAAGACTTCAAACAGCTAACCCCTTCACAGCATCGGTTAACGGTTAATTTTCGTTTTAAACAGGGCAGTGCTCAGCTTGATAATCGAGCATTGCGCGATATTGACCGATTGGCTCAATTTATAGAAACACACCCTGATAAAAAACTGGTATTAATTGGTTTTGGTGATCAAAAAAAATCGGTGGAACGAGCTCAATTATTATCGAAATTGAGGGCTATGGCCGTTCGCCGAGCGCTTGTTAAACTAGGGATCTACCCTAAGCACTCTTTAGGTTATGGAGAACAATTGCCCGTTGCTTCTAACGATCGAGATTCGGGACGCTATAAAAATCGCAGAGTTGAAGTTTGGCTGGCTGAATAAGGCTTCAAATAAGGTAAGAAGCACTCCATGGCTGAATGAGAAAAACCATTCATTTAAACGTGATCAACATGAAAACCGTCAAATTACATCTACACTTAATGCATATAGTGAGGAGTTATCGGTATGACGGCAGTTGTCAGTAGTATGCGACAGGGTAATCAGCTTGAGATTACTATTGTAGGACGGTTTGATTTTTCTATCTTGCAGGACTTCCGCAATGCCTATTCTATTGTCGATGATGACCCTGTAGAAAATATCATCATCGACTTATCACAGTCGGAACACATGGATAGCTCTGGAATGGGTCTATTACTAACGTTGAAGAAAGAGTTGAATATGGATGCGGGCAATATAGAGTTAAAACATTGCCGCCCTCATATTCGTGACGCGCTATTTGCCGCGAGACTCGATAACTTCTTTAAGGTTAACTAGCCATGCGTATTTTGATTGTTGATGACTTAGAAGCCAATCGTATTCTGTTATCACACTTAGTTACTTTAAATGATCATGAACCTATACCGTGTGGTAGCGCAGAAGAAGCGCTGCAGTCTTATCGTGAGCATGGCGCTGATGTAATCTTTATGGACGTCGTTATGCCTGGTACTGACGGTTATTCAGCGGCTAAGCAACTTAAAGTAGTGGTTGGTGATGATTTTGTGCCAATTATTTTTATTACTGCATTGCAGGATGAGGATGCGTTAGTGCGCTGCCTAGAGTTTGGTGATGATTATTTGGTTAGGCCTTTTAATCAAATTATGTTTAATGCAAAAATTGCCGCTCACATTCGAACGATCGAACTGCATAGGAAAGCAAAAAAACAGCACGCAGAACTGACCTATCTGCATTCTCACATGCTGCAAGAGCAAGAAATGGCTCAGCATGTGTTTGACCATGCAACTCAAATTAATTATCAAAATAGTAAAAGCATCGAGACTTATATTTCAAGTGCATCCCAATTTAATGGTGATGTGTTATTAGTTGCAAAGGCACTCGATGGTGGAATTTATATTATGCTGGGTGATTTTACGGGGCATGGATTGCCTGCCGCTTTGGGTAGCTTACCAGTCTCGCAATCATTTCATTCTTTCGTGGATAAACAGCTATCAGTTGGTGATCTGGCGCGAGAAATGAATCGGGTTTTGGTTAAATTTTTACCCGATTATATGTTTTGTGCGGCGGTGGTTGGTAAGTTAAATGCTACTGGAGATAACATTAAGTTATGGACGGGTGGCCTTCATGACAGCTTAATATTGGATGATCAATTTAAAATACAGCAGAGAATACCCTCACAACATATGCCGTTGGGTATATTAGAAGACAATGAGTTTGATGCTAGTTACTCAGAATTTGATCTTCGGCCAGACAATAAAGTGATTCTCTATACCGACGGTATTTTAGAAGCCTGCAATCAAGAAGGTGAGTTATTTGGTCGCTCACGTTTTGAGTCTGCTTTACAGCTTTCCAAATGCAATATTGATGTAATACGCCAAGAACTTTATCAATTTATGGCTCATCAGGTAGGTGAATATGCTCAAGATGATGATATTAGCCTAGTTTGCATACACGCTGGAGAAATCGAATTTAATGACGATGATTTGGGATTTTTAGATGAAAATCGTTCTTGTTAGAGAGCGTGGCCGCTGTATCGAGGCCACTTTGTCTATGTTTAAGAACTGAGATTAGCCCTTGGCGGCATGAAAATGTAAGAACATCTCAATGATGGCGGGTGGAATGTTGTTACACATTTGATCTGATAAATCACCGTCTTCATCAATGTCAGCCATTTCGGCTTCTTCGGCAAACAGGCCTGATGCATACATAATTGGGAAAATCCATTCGGCCATCTGGTCTTCGTTTTTAGCGTACCAGGCTTCCTCATTTTGTAATACGCCGGCCATGAAGCCCGCTGCCCACGCTTCTAGTGGAGAACCTTCTTCATCATCGTCTTCAACTTGAAGCGTTAAGTCGCAAGGCACAGGGAAGTCTTCCCCATAATCCAACCACGCTTGAATTTCATAGCTTAACTTTCTTAATAAGCGTTGAACACGTTCTAACTGCTCATCAGTAAAAGCTGTTTTTTCAGGAAGAATAATGGCATAAATTTCAGACCACTCAAGATCTATAGGGCCAGTTTTTATAGCGGTAAGAAGACCGTGCGCTTCAAAAAAATCAAATGAATCCTGGCGTTCAAGCTCATCTTCAAGCATTTGGCCAAGAAGTTCTAATTCATCTTCATCTAAAGCTGGGATCGATAACAAGTCAGACATACAATACTCTCCAATAATTGGTCTAATTATAACAGGAAAAGACAAAGAACATGAGTCCGTTGAGGCAATCGGTCAGGCATAAATCCATTCATCAAACGTCCATTGAGTTACAAGGTCGTGAAGTCGTGGTAACTATTCATGCTATGAAGCGGAAATCGTTGCGCTTGGGCATTAATGCAAAGGGTGAGGTTGAAGTAAAAGTACCGCTGCGCTGTCCTCAAAATGAGCTGTTAGCTTTTTTGTCACAACATACGGCTTGGCTAGAAAACCGTTTAACTCATTTTAATAAGGTCGAGCAGTCTCAGAAAGAAAAAATGCAGTATTTGGGCAAGTATTATCGCTTTCAGCAAAGTACACAAAAAAGTAAGCAGCCTGTTTTGATAGAAGATACTTGTTATTACCCGCAGTCGTGGACTGAGCAAAATTTATTAGCAAAAGTTGAAGCTTGGCAGCGTACACAAGCGAAAGAAGTCTTTGAGCAGCTGATCGATAAATGGTGGCCTCACTTTTCTCAAGGAGCACTTATTGCTCGGCCGGTACTCAGAGTAAAAAAGATGCGTAGCCGCTGGGGGTCTTTGTCGAGTAAGGGAAATATCAATTTAAGTTTGAAGTTACTCGAACTGAGTCCGAGCATTATAGAAATGGTGGTGGTTCACGAACTTTGTCACAGTCACTATTTTGATCATAGTGCTAACTTCTATCGCTTAATGGCTGAAAAGCTGCCTGATTATAAAACGCGTGAAATTGAACTGAGAAGTATTGAAAAATCCTGTGCGTATTAAGCGTGCACAGGAGCTATCGTTAATAAGATCTATCGTTAATACAGGATCAAACTGCAAAGATTAAAAGAACTGCCAAGGCTGGGAATACCAGTAGAAACGACCTTTTTGACTGCTCATTACTGTACAGTTATAGCGACCGCGTGCGCCATTCATAGCCTTAGGCGCTTGCGTTGTTAATACATAACCAGCATTAATCTTTTCAACTTTTGTATCGATAGCCCCCTGCGAACTTGCAAAACATTGAATACCGGCAGGGTTATAATCAGCCTTTAATAAATCAACCTTAAAGGCTGGTGGGTTATTTTCAGGCAGAACAATAGGGTCATGCAATTGAGATTTTTCGATAGGAAGCGCTAGGCTTAATAGCTTTGTTTTTAAGCTTTTAACATCGGCATAAACCCCAGCCGCCGGGAAGCGAGAAAGCGCTTGAGGATGGCTCGTTTCGCCAATAGGCCCAGACTGCTGTCCATAAGCGAGCATATTATGCTTTTCTAACCAAGGAATCATCGCTAAGGTAAATTCACCGTATGGGTAAGCAAGCATATTACCTACTTTGCCTAGGCGCTTTTCTAACTCAATTTGAGTCGCCAATATTTCTTGGTCTAGCCATTGGGCTAAGGTTAAGCCTTCAGGAATTGTAGGTAAATGTGCATGAGTGACCGAGTGGTTAGCAATTACGACCCCATCATCAACGAGTTGCTTGATTTGTTCCCAGCTCATAATGCCACGGTTGCCTTGGTTTACTGGGCGGGTATTTACAAATACAGTAAAAGGCCAATTGCGGCGCTTTAATTCTGGGTAAGCATTTTCAAAAATAGAGGCGTAGGCATCATCAAAACTGATCGCGACTCTTGGTTTATCTGATTGGGTGTGCTGAGAATTACCTGAAAGTATGTCTCGTGTCGCCGACTCAAGGTCAACAACCTCTAATCCTAAATCTTCAATGAGCTGCATATGCTCTAAAAACTTTGCAGGGCTAATCGTTGTTGATTGAGGGCTGACATCATCAACATGATGATATTGCAAAACGACTAAAGCCTGAGTTGAAAGGCTCAGTAATAAACATACTGGGGCGAGTAATAAAGAGATCAAGCGAGAGTGCATAATAGTGGGTCACCTTAATAAAAATTGGGAATAGGGTCGGTTGAATTCAGCTTAATTGAGAGATTGTCGCAGTTGATGAAACGCTTGGCAAATCTTCTTGAAATGCTCACTTTCACCGCCTTTATCCGGATGAAAACGCTGTGCTAAACGGCGATATTGTTGCTTTAATTGAGGCAGGGGAATAGGGGATTCTAACTCCATGATCTTGAGTGCTTGCTGGAGGTCTTCGGCTGATTGTGGTTGATAAACTTTTTTCCAAAAGCTATCTAATAGCGAATTAACATCTTCACTGCTGGTATTAGAAAAGTGAGACCAATCTAAATAATATTGAGCCAGAGGATCTGCATTCAATAATAACTGATCGGTATGGCCATGAGAACTCGTTGCTGAATCTACCGTGTTTATTAAAGATGTAATGCCAATCTTTTTAATGGATAAAGCTGAGATTTCTAAAGAAGCATAGCGATTTTTCTGCCAACGGTTACGCAATAAATATAGGCAATGAAAAAGTAAAAAATGCGTTTGGAATAACAATAAAGGGTCACGCATCGCATCAGCGGCGAAAAACGCATGAGGCGGCTCTTGTAAAAGCGTTAGCAGTTGATGCTCAGAAAAGCCCTCTGCCTGACCTTCTAATGTCTGAGCTTCTAATGCCTTTTCTTCTAATAAGAGCTCTAGAACATCGAGTAATTCATTAATCTTTTCTTCAGGGTTATCGTGCGTTACTTTTTGCTTGAGCGAATTGATAGAAACCCCCTTTATAAAATTCGATTCTGGGCAGCCATAATAGACTGGGTTATAGTATTTGATGCGACTAAATTGAGTATACGACAAAGTTTGATATGAGCGACAATAAAGAGAAAAAACCACTGCCTAGGCGTGCGCACCTGATTACTCCTAGAGGCTTGCAGCAGATAAAAGATGAACTGGATTTTCTATGGCGTAAAGAGCGACCTGTGGTGACGCAGCAAGTTTCTGATGCCGCTAAGTTGGGCGATCGCTCAGAAAATGCGGAGTATATTTATGGGAAAAAGCGTTTACGAGAGATAGACCGTAGAGTTAGGTTTCTGCGTAAGCGGATTGAAATCTGTGATGTCGTTGATCGACCGCCGCAGGATATCAATCGAGTCTATTTTGGTGCCTGGATTGAGCTTGAGGATGATGATGAGGATTTATACCGTTATCGAATTGTTGGTGAAGATGAAATAGACTTACCTAATAATTATATTAGCGTTGATGCGCCGCTTGCCCGAGGTTTACTGGGTAAGCGATTAGAAGATGAAGTCGAGGTTAGATTGCCGAAAGGTGAGGTGAATTACTGTATTGTAGCTATCAATTATCAGCAGCCTGATTGGGATACAAAAACTTGGTACCAAGCGCCATCTGTTTTAACGTTTGATTCGAAACCTGCTTAAGCGGATAAATTTTATTTTAGTGCTAATATTTAAGGACTATGTTTGCTCTTAAAGATACATTAGAGGTTTCTATGATCTATCGTAATTCAAAGCCAACGGCCCTAACGTTAATACCTGTATTACTGCTTGGCTTAGCGTTTGTTACCGCCTCGACATCTTCTTTTGCCGTAGAAGATCTAAGAATTAAAGAATTTTATAAGATGTCCCCAAGCATTAAGCAAGTTAGCCAAATATGTCCTTGGAGGTCTTCAACGACAAAAGGCACGATACGCTTGATGAAGATCGAAGATAAGGGTGCACATCGTCTCTATGTTCAATGGTTGCGTGAAGGTATTGCGGGTACTGAACAAGCACCGCTTTCAACCATTAGCATCGAGGAAATCAATAATGACCACTATTACCGCTTTGAATTACCCGATGGCCGTTTAATGGCAGGGGCGTGCTCGATAGAAACAATAATGGAAGACATCGTTGATGAGAGTCGTTATCGATTAACGCTTTATCTTATGGGGCCAGGTGAGTATGAGGTTCATACTACCCGGCTTATAGATGGTGGCATTAAGCTGCATAAAAAACACGAATAAGGCATTAAGGCTGATAGCTTTGCACTGAATCTTCTAAGGCAACCGATGCCGTTTCAATAACGGTGTCGTCTTCAACGGAAGTATCTAAATTAAACAACGGCAAACGCTCTCCTAGGTGAGATTTTTGCTGTTGCTGCTGTAAACCTTTAAAGTCAAACAAGTTACCGTCAGCCAGTTGTGATGGAGCAATGTTAGCGATGGAACGGAATATATTCTCGCTGCGACCAGGCTGTTCTTTTTCCCAATCGATTAACATTTTCTTGATGTTCTGACGCTGAAGGTTCTCTTGCGAGCCGCATAAATTACACGGAATGATCGGAAACTCTTTTAAGCGTGCAAACTCTGCAATATCGACTTCTTTGCAATACGACAGAGGGCGAATCACAATATTCTTTTTATCGTCACTTAATAGTTTAGGCGGCATCGACTTTAGTTTTGCACCATAAAACATATTCAGAAAGAGCGTTTCGATAATATCGTCTCTGTGATGACCTAGCGCTATCTTATTGGCCCCAATGCTTTCTGCGTAGCCATACAGGCTGCCACGGCGTAAACGAGAGCATAGCGAGCAAGTTGTTTTACCTTCAGGCACTTTCTCTTTTACAACGCTATAGGTGTCTTTCTCCAGAATATGAAAATCAACGCCTAACTCTTCTAAGTAGGCAGGCAGTATATGCTCTGGAAAGCCAGGCTGCTTTTGGTCCATATTGACGGCAACAATATCAAAATGGATCGGCGCACTCTTCTTAAGGCTTAAAAGAATGTCCAGCATGGCATAAGAATCTTTACCACCAGACAAGCAAACCATTATTTTGTCGCCATCTTCAATCATTTTAAAATCTTCAATAGCCTTGCCCACATTGTGGCGAAGACGCTTGCTGAGTTTGTTGTACTCTAGGCGTTCTTTTTTGTTTAAAGATTCTATTAACGATATTGATGTATCTGACGAAAGTTGCGACATGCCTTCTCCAAAGTGCCTTATCAAAAAATGTGATAGCGCAGAAAACAGGACTTATAGCAGAATGAGGCTATGGAAACTAGTCTTGTATAGCATTTTATAAGTAAGTCTTGCAGAATTATTATGAAAAATGCTTATGCAGCGACTTCGTTAATCGTTATGTAGCGCATGAAATTTTCACTAAAATCTGCGGTAGAGCAGTTGTGTTTCGGGTGATAAAAGCGCTTCCATGTTTCTGCTAGGGCATCGATATCATTGGTTTTTGGTAGGGCGAAGTTAGGGTGGCGAGCGTACATGAACCAAGCAATCGCTGTGGCATATGAGAGATTAGTCGCAAGCTCTGCATGAGGTTGTGTTAAAAAGTCATGTTGGCTTGCTAGGCCTCGAACAATGCTGGCCATGTTGCTATGTTTTGCAAGATGATCATCCCATATATGGCGATGGCTTAAACTATGGATTTGGTATATCCCTAGGGTTCTTTGGCCTGCGGGTTTAATGTGCGAACCTAAGCCAGATTCTTGAGCAGCCGTGGCCAGTAATAAATTCTCGGCTGTTTTACTATAAACTCCAAGTCGTTTTAATGTAGGCTTAATAACCCACTGACGAAGTTCTTGTGCGCAAATTCCCATTACTCTTTCCTTAAATATTGCATCTTCTATAGAAGAATGCACTATCTAGACCAATGCTAGCTAATCCTTAAACCTTAGATCATGAAAGAACTAACTGTCTAATTTTTATGCAAAAAGAATAGAAGTAGAAGGAAAATTACTAATTGACTCTGCAATAACAGATGGAAAAACGCGGTATTGAAAAACTGAAGGAGTGACTAGAAACAAAATGCGGCATTAATACGTCAGTATTTGCCGCTCCTTTTTTGACAGGGTATGTCAGGTTTGAACCTGTTATTTGGCTATATGAGCACAATCGTCTTGATCGTTATCGACCTTGCCAGCCATCTGATACAGTGTTTTTGCATCTAACAAGGTGATTTCTTTACCTTGTGTCGCAATCAATTCGTTCTTTTGGAAGCGAGTAAATACACGGCTTACGGTTTCTACGGCTAAGCCTAAATAGTTACTGATATCAACACGAGACATCGATAAGCGGTACTGAGTATGAGAAAAACCACGACGAACAAAACGCTCAGAAATATCCACTAAGAAAGAGGCAATACGTTCTTCCGCATTCTTTTTACTCAATAACATCATCATGTTTTGGTCATGACGAATTTCACCACTCATGTTTCTCATAAGCTGACGGCGAAGATCTGGCAATTCGTCGGATAGCTGGTCAAGCTGTGAAATTGGAATCTCACACACTGTTGTTGTTTCAAGCGCTTTAGCCGTTAGTGGGTAAGTGCCACTATCGTAACCGGAAAGCCCAATGATTTCACTAGCGAGGTGAAAACCTGTGATTTGTTCTTCGCCGCTGGCAGCGATCGTATAGGTTTTCAAAGCCCCAGTACGAACGGCGTACACAGACTGGAAAGGTTCACCTTGTTGAAATAATAACGTGCCTTTTTGAATCGGGCGACCGCGGCGAATGATGTCATCAAGTCTATCCATGTCGTTGTCATTAAGTGATAACGGCAGGCACAACGCATTAAGAGCACATGTTTGACAATGTGGTTGTGTACCACGGCTGATTTTCATGGAAGGAGATGAGACTGACATAATAATCCTTTCGTTCTAAAAGACACACAAAAAGTGTGCTTATTTATTTGGATATCATCGTACCGAATGGAGCGTATGTCAATATGTTCGCAAGAGTATTTTTAATTGGCTTTACCAAGTCGCGAAAATCGTCCAGCTCCCATAGAGCATTAAGAGTAGGCCGGCCAATTTTCTAAAGTGACTGTGTTGGATGTAGCCATTTAACTGACGGGCAAAAATACCAGCGGCCAAAATGCCGGGCAAGGTGCCTAAGCCGAAACAAAACATGGTCAAAGCGCCCATTCCTGGTTGAGCATTGGCAGCAACCCAGGCGAGAGTGCTATAAATAAGGCCACAAGGAAGCCAGCCCCACAATAATCCTAGCGCAAGGGCTTGAGGGCGAGTTTTAATAGGAATTAACGTGCGGGTGAGTGGTTGTAAATAGCGCCATAGAAATTGGCCGACTGTCTCTAGGCGGGTTAGCACCATCCACCAACGGGCAACATAGAACCCCATTAAGATTAATAGTACACCGGAAATACTTCTTAATATCTGTTGTGCTACCTGGTGACTGTCAGCCAGCCAAAGTCCTAATAGCGAGACAATTAAGCCCGCAGTGGTATAGCTAAGAATTCGACCAAGGTTAAATAATAGAAGAAATGAGTAGTTGGTTTTACCTGGGCTAGAGCTACTGGCCGCTGCGGCAATACCACCACACATAACCAAGCAATGGCTTGCACCCATAAGGCCCAATAATAGAGCGGTGATTAGCGAGAGAGGTTCGATCATTTCTTAATTTGATCGTCGTCATCAAATAAAATTCGATGCGCAGGAGAGTCCATATCGTCAAACTGTCCACTTTTAATTGCCCAAAAAAGTACCGTTACGGCAATAGTAATGAGTACGATGGATAGCGGAATGAGTATGTAAATAATGTCCATAAAATCGTCTATTCGCTTAAGTTAAAGGTCATGAGTTTAAGGGTATGAATGAAGACTAATACGTTTTAATCAACGTCGCTCTTTTATCGCTAGACAGTAAGCGCAGTGCGTTACCGACCACAATTAATGAACTGACTGACATGCCAATCGCCGCAGCCCAAGGTGGAATAAATCCGGTGGCAGCAAGGGGAAGCGCTAAAATATTATACAATAATGCCCAGTAAATGTTCTGACGAATTATGCGACTCGACTTTCGGCCTTTGCTAATCGCATGAAGTAAGGTGGTTAAGCGGTTATTGGTAATCACCGCATCGGCGTTGGTTTGGGTTAAATCACTGGCGTGACCAATTGCCACGGCAATATCAGCGCGAGCTAAGGTTGGCACATCGTTAATACCATCTCCCACCATCATTAAACGTTCGCCTTGCTGCTGCCAAGCGGATGCAATTTCAAGTTTTTGAGCAGGGCTGAGGCCTTTATGCACATCGTCAATATTGAGTGCTGTTGCTACGGCTTCTACCTGAGCACTTGGGTCACCGGTTAAAATCGAAACCTTGATGCCCCAATCTTTAAGCTGTTCAATCGTACTACTGGCGCCTTGGCGCAAGGAGTCAGACAGCGCAAACCAATACAGAGGCTGCTGATCATTGGCCAACAATAACCATTGGCGGTCGTCGTTTATGGGTGGACTCAAAGTCTGTTGGGGAAAGGCGAAGTCGGCACGACCAATACGGTAAGTCATGTCATCATGGCCTTCAATCCCGATTAACGTTCCTTTAACACCCTGAGCGCTGACTTGCTCAATGTTATCGGTAGTGAAATAGCTAAGCGAGGAAAATGCACGAGCAATCGGGTGGTTACTGTATTGCTCTAACGTCGCGGCAATTTTAAGGGCTTGCGCTGAGGTAAGGCTGATATCAGCCGCGGCAGGAATTGATTCTTCTAAACTCAGCTCTCCTCGTGTCAGGGTGCCTGTTTTATCAAATATAATGCGATCAACTTGGGTTAAGCCTTCTAATACATGACCTTTGCTGATTAGGAATCCTTGTTCTCTTAACGATGCAGTCGCAGCGGTAAGCGCAGTCGGCGTTGCCAAAGACAAAGCGCAGGGGCAAGTCACCACAAGTACGGCAAGTGTGATCCAGAACGCTTGGCTAGGGTCGATAAACCACCAAATTATGGCAATACCGCTGGCGATGATTAGTACGGAGGCGACAAAGCGAGAGGCGACTTTATCGGCAAAAATGGCAATGGCGGGCTTTTCTTGTTGCGCTCGATCCATTAACCGCATAATGGTATTTAATTCGGCGTCTGCACCGGTAGCGGTCACCCGCATTAAGAGCTGGCTTTCAACATTGTGAGTACCACCTATTAAAGCATCTCCCGCCGATTTATCGATTGGCAGGTACTCACCCGTTAGAGCCGCTTCATCCACGGCGCTAGTGCCTGATTCAACGATACCGTCAGCAGGAATTTGTTGGCCAGGCTTAATAATTAATAAATCGCCCACCTGAATATCACTGCTTGGAATTACTAGATCACCCTCGGGCGTCGATTTTATGGCGACAGACGGCATTAGATCGAGCAGATTATTGCCAGCGCGAGTCATGCGGTGGCGCGCACGCATTTCAAAGAAGCGACCGGTTAAGAGGAAAAAAGTAAACATACAGACCGAATCAAAATAGATTTCTGGCCCGCGATTCACTGTACTCCAAACACTGGCGAAATAGGCCAGTAAAATCGCAATCGATACCGGCACGTCCATAGTTAGATGCCGGGTTCTTATGTCTCGAAGTGCTGCTACAAAAAAAGGTCGTGCGCTGTATAAGACGACGACGGTGGCAAACAACATTGAAGCAGCCCGAATAAACACTTCGTACTGCGCCAAAATACCGCGTAACTCGCCAATATATAATGGCACTGCAAGCATCATAACTTGCATGGTGGCAAAGCCCGCAACGACTAAGCGACGAAAGGCGGTTTTACTTTCTTGAATTCTTTGCTGCTCTGCCTGCGTGGCAGAAAAAGGGTGTGCTTGATAACCCAGTTGATGAATTTCCTCAAGAATTTGAGACAATTTTATTTCATCATCGAGCCAACGCACCATAAGGCGGTGAGTGGTTAAGTTTAGGTTTACCGAGATGACATGCTTTAACTGGCTGAGTCTATGCTCGATAAGCCATGCGCAGGCCGCGCAGCTGATGCCAGAGATCACTAAAACCGCTTCGGCTTCGGGTAGCTCGTTATCAAAACGCTGAACAAAAGACTGCTGTATGGCAGGCTCATCGTACAGTTTTAGCTCTTCACGAACATCATTGTTAGCATTACGTTTTTGCTGGGGTGATATTTCTGGAAGGGCAGTTCGGTGGCGATAATAATCCTTTAGGCCACTGTCAATAATAGTTTCGGCAACGGCTTTGCAAGCAGGGCAGCACATTGTTTGCGTTTGCCCATCAATTTCTAAGCACCAGCGATTGCCCTCGAGGGCAATCTCACCACAGTGAAAGCATAGATTTTGACTCATGTCTTAGATCTCGATCACTTGTACTTATTGGCTAAGGGTCAGTTGCTTATTATCTTCGATTAAGCCTTCATCTTTGATCATCCACTCTTGCTCTGGGCTCTGTAACCAAAGCTTGCGTTTACCTAAATGATTTTTGTCAGCTAAGCCAAGGTAGCTGCCATCTTCAGTTTGTTGTAATAATACGGTTTCATCTTCAGTTTCAAGCGTAGGATGAATGATTTGAATACGTAAGAACGATGGGTTCTCATCTAGATAACCCGCAATCTTGGTGCGAATTTCACCGTCGTTATACGTCATGGTGGCCGTCAGCTGGAGGCGTTTAGCTTTGTTACGAAACTCACGGTTTTCGGTGTAAGCCATGCCATCTTTGTAATAGCTGTCGCTTACTAAGGAATCTTTGCCGTTAGTGGCTAGGGTGACGATTACAACACCCCATAAAATAGCGGCAATCGGGACGCCCATAACAAGAAACATCCAGGGTTCTTTATGCCAAGGAGTGATAGGTTCATCAGAATTTTTTAGAGGGGAATTCATAGCGTTCTCGAATGTTTTGGCAGGTATTGAGCCAGAGTGGCCAAGTGTAACCACTTGGTCGCTCTGGGGCTAGTATAGTTGCGTAAAGAAACAGCGGTAAAAACCGTGCCAGTGATTAGTTAATCGGTGCAATAAAGCGACTTTCTTCTCGGGCGATCTCGGTATTCGTTGCAGCTTCTGTTACCACGAATTCAATATTCGTTTTACTTTCGCTAAGATTTTCAGGGTTCATCTCGATATTGATAGGAAAAGAACGCATCTTATTACTTTGGAGCTTAACGGTTTTGGGCATATCAGTAATTACACCGTCTAAGCCTTCAATTTTAAGGTGGTAACTTAATTCACCTTGAGACATATTCATTAACTTCAATGTATAAGTATTTTGAACAGTGTCATTAGGCGTTAGTTGGTAAAGTGCGCCACGGTCTCGGATAATATCCAATTCAAAAGCGGTGCGAGTGGCCATTGAGTAAATTAAGCCAGAAATCATTAAGCCAAGTACTAGAGCATAGCCAACAAGTCTAGGACGGAAGAAGTGCGTTGTGCCGCCTTCTAATTCGTGCTCAGTTGTATAGCGCACTAATCCAGGCTCGTAGCCCATTTTATCCATGATAGAGTCACATGCGTCGATACACAATGCGCAGCCAATGCATTGATATTGCAGGCCATCTCGGATGTCGATGCCCGTAGGGCATACCTGTACGCATAGAGAGCAATCGATACAGTCACCTAAGCCTTCCGCTTGTGGATCAACGCCTTTTTTTCGAGCTCCGCGACCTTTCTCGCCTTCGCCACGCTTTTCATCGTAGGAAACAATTAAGGTATCTTGGTCAAACATAACGGACTGAAAGCGTGCATAAGGGCACATATGAATACAAACTTGCTCACGAAGCCAGCCAGCATTCATGTAAGTTGCTAAGGCAAAAAAGCCAATCCAGAATGCTTCCCAGCTATTCAGATTGAAGGTCAATAAATTAGGTACTAGCTCGCGAACGGGAGAGAAGTAACCTACAAACGTGATGCCCGTTGCTAAGGCTAATAATAGCCATAAAACATGCTTAGCCCCACGACGTAAAAACTTCTCTAGGCTCATTGGAGCACTGTCCATTTTCATTCGTTTGTTACGTGTGCCTTCTGTTTTTTCTTCAATCCACATAAATACAAAGGACCAAGAAGATTGAGGGCAGGTATAACCGCACCAAACTCGGCCCGCGAGGTTGGTAATGGTGAATAAGCCATAAGCTGCAATGATAAGCAGGCCGGATAAAAGAAAGAAATCTTGCGGCCAGAACGTAATGCCAAAAATGTGGAATTGACGCGCAGGTAGGTCAAATAAAACAGCTTGTCGATCACTCCAGCTTAACCAAGATGTAGCAAAAAACAGAGCCATTAAGCCCCAAAGGCTATACGAACGGATTTTTTGGAAAAAGCCATGAATCTCGCGTACCTGAATTTTTTCTCTTGGTACGTATAAGGATTTTTCTTCTGGGGTGACATTCTTAACAGGAATTTTACTCATATTACAGCAGCCTTGATAAGGGAGTGAAGCTATATAACTGTTTGATTATAAAGGTATGAATGAAATGCGTAAATAAAAAAAGCGGCTCGAAGGCCGCTTTTTCTTGTATTTTCGAGTCTAAAGAGGTGGTTAAATATTGAACTATTTAGCCACTGCTTTGTGGGACAACGAATATACATAGGCAGCCAATACATGGATCTGCTCTTTAGAGAAACGATCTCCTTGAGCAGGCATCTGACCATTTCGACCGTGGCGAATTGTAAATTCAATTTGCTTAGTCGAACCACCGTATAACCAAACTTTATCCGTTAGGTTAGGAGCGCCTGTGATGTGCATGCCTTTAGCATCTGCGCCGTGACAAGCCGTACATGCTTGAGCAAAAATGCCCGCGCCTGCTTCAGCCTGTGTTGCATCGTGCTTAAGGTCAGACAAACTACGTACATACTGTACAGTCTGATCAATTTGCTCATCCGTCATGCTTGGCATTAAGCCTTTAGCCGGCATCATACCATGGCGACCATCAGTGATGGTTTTAACGATATCAGCGGGTGTTCCACCATATAACCAATCATTATCGGTTAAGTTAGGGAAACCTTGTGAACCTTTAGCGGTTGAGCCGTGACATACAGAACAGTTGCTTGCGAAGATACGCTGGCCCGTCTGTAATGCCGCTTCGTTGTCGATCAACTCAGCAATTGGGGTTGCTGCATATTCAGCGAATAATGGCGCAACCTTCATGTCGAACTGTTCAACTTCATTTTCCCATTGAGCGGTTTGGCTCCAAGGTACTTGCTTGCCATCAACTTCTACGGTTAAAAAGCCGTTCATGTTGCCCAGACCGTAAGCAGCGATATAGCCGACTGCAAATACGATGGTTGCCCAGAACATCATTACCCACCAGCGAGGTAGTGGATTATCAAGCTCTTTAATACCATCGTATTCATGGCCAGTTGTTTCGTCAGTTTCTTCGTTATGCACCTGAGTTTTGCTGCTGTATTGAATCAGCAAGCCACAGGCGATTAGGGTGCCAAAGACAATGGCAAATACCCAAAAGTTCCAAAATGTACTTAAAGCACTCATATTTTTACTCCGTACCTTTATCGTCGTGCGTCTTTTTTGCTTCTACACTGTTCTCGGTGCTTTCTTGCGGATCATTATCAGCTTTGAAAGGAATCATCCCATCATCTTCAAAACGATCCTTGCGGCGTGAGCTATAAGCCCACGCAACAATACATAAGAAAGCGAACAGTGCGAAAACAGTGCCTAAACCACGTATGACGTTAATATCCATGGGTTATTGCTTATCTTTCATGACGGTGCCTAGCTGCTGTAAATACGCAACCAAAGCTTCAATTTCACGAACGCCATCTACAGCGGCTTTTGCACCTTCGATATCGGCATCAGTGTAAGGAACCCCTACAATGCGTAATGCTTTCATCTTCTTAGGTGTATCGCGACCATCAACAGTATTTTTAAACAACCATGGATAGGAAGGCATAATCGACTCAGGTACAACATCACGAGGATTGTACAAGTGAGCACGATGCCATTCGTTTGAGTATCGACCACCAACACGGGCTAGATCTGGACCAGTACGCTTAGAACCCCAAAGGAAAGGGTGCTCATATACGTGCTCACCAGAACGAGTGTAGGTACCGTAACGCTCAGTTTCAGCACGGAACGGACGAATCATTTGTGTATGGCATACTGCACAGCCTTCACGAATGTAAATGTCACGACCTTCAAGCTGAGTAGCGTTTAACGGCATAAGACCTTCAACAGGTTCGTTGGTATTGTCATCCCAAAAAAGAGGAACAATCTCAGCCAAACCACCCCAAGCAACAGCAATGATGATCAATACGACCATCAAACCGATATTTTTTTCAATAATGTCATGATTCATATCAGCAGTACTCCTTATGCTTGAGCTGCAGCGACAGCTTTTTTGCTATCACTAACAGTGCGGTAAACGTTGTAGGCCATAATAAACATGCCGATTAGGAATAATGCACCACCAATAGTACGAACAACGTAACCAGGGTGAGAAGCTTCAACAGACTCGATGAACGAGTAAGTTAATGTACCGTCAGCATTCACTGCACGCCACATCAAACCTTGCATAATACCGTTAACCCAAAGCGCCGCAATGTACAAGACAGTACCAATTGTTGCTAGCCAGAAGTGAGTATTAATCAATTTGGTTGAATACATTTCGCCTTGCTTACGACCAAACATAATTGGAATCAAGTGGTACATTGCACCAATTGTAACCATTGCAACCCAACCTAACGCACCTGAGTGAACGTGACCAATGGTCCAGTCCGTATTGTGCGATAACGCGTTGACTGTTTTGATCGACATCATTGGGCCTTCGAAGGTAGACATACCGTAGAAAGACAAAGATACAACCAAGAAGCGCAAGATAGGATCTGTGCGCAGTTTGTGCCATGCGCCTGATAGAGTCATCATACCGTTGATCATACCACCCCAAGAAGGCGCTAATAGAACCAAAGACATAACCATACCGGCAGTTTGTGCCCAATCTGGCAATGCAGAATAGTGCAAGTGGTGAGCACCGGCCCAAACGTATAAAGAGATCAAAGCCCAGAAGTGAACAATCGATAGACGATATGAGTAAACTGGACGTTCAGCTTGCTTAGGTACGAAGTAGTACATGATACCTAGGAAGCCGGCTGTTAAGAAGAAACCAACAGCGTTGTGTCCATACCACCACTGAACCATCGCGTCGACAGTACCAGCATAGATAGAATAAGATTTTGTAAGCGTAACTGGAATTGCTAGATTGTTACCAATATGCAAAATCGCGATCATAATCATGAAACCAGCAAAGAACCAGTTCGCAACATAAATGTGCGGCTCTTTACGATTCATAATCGTACCGATGAAGTTTACACAATAAGCAACCCAGACGATCGCGATCAGGATATCGATCGGCCATTCTAGTTCAGCGTATTCTTTTGTAGAAGTTAAACCCATTGGCAAAGTAATAACAGCCAATACGATCACTAAGTTCCAGCCCCAGAAAGTGAACGACGCTAATGTGTCAGAAAACAAACGAGTCTGACAGGTGCGTTGCACAATGTAGTAGGAAGTAGAAAATAGTGCAGAACCACCAAATGCAAAAATTACCGCATTCGTATGAAGTGGTCTTAGGCGTCCAAAGGAGAACCAAGGAGTATCAAAGTTTAGTGCAGGCCAAGCAAGTTGGGCAGCGATTAGTACACCGAGGGACATTCCGACGATGCCCCAAACTACAGTCATAATGGCAAATTGTCTTACCACTTTGTAGTTGTATACGGGGTGATCAAATGCAGTGCTCATGATCAGATTCCATTTAACAGCGAGGATTGAGGGGTTAAAAAACGGCGTAATTATGATCTTTCGTACACAACTTTGCAAACGAAGGATGACAAAACGCTTAACTAAAACAGTAGCTTAGTGTTTTTGTTTAAGCAATTGAGTAATAAATGAGCATGTTTGAAAATAAAAAAACCATTGAACTGGTATTCGAATTCCAAATCATGCCAAATAACTGCTTATTCTAGGATGTTAGAAGTATTTGGCTGGAATTTATTGATTTAAGACAACTTAGTTGATTATTTTAAGAATTTAAATATTTTAAGGGGAGATGTTTGTGGAATTAATGAAAAATGGCCCAACAGATGGGCCAGTTTACGTTTTTGCTCATGGCGCTGGGGCAAACATGAATTCTGAATTTATGACTCAGGTTGCGGTTGCATTAGGAGCAAAGGGAGTCCGTGTTGTTCGGTTCAATTTTCCTTATATGATTAAGCGCGAAGAGGATGGTAAACGTCGGCCTCCTGATCGAGCACCTAAACTAATAGAGGCTTATAAAGCGGTTATTAAACATTTGGATTGTCCGGTGGTTATTGGTGGGAAGTCGATGGGCGGGAGAATGTCTTCGATGCTCTTGGCCGAAAATTTCCAGTTACCCAAAAATGAACAGTTGCCTATATTAGGCAGTGCTTGTTTGGGTTTTCCTTTTCATGCTCCAGGTAAAGACCCCAAAGATCGTCTTGATCATATGGAAGCGTTAACAGCGCCATTGTTGATTGTACAGGGCACTCGAGATTCTATGGGGACGCAAGAAGAGGTCGCAGGCTATTTCGAAGATGGACGAATAAGTGATTCAATTGTGGTGAATTGGCTGGAGGATGGTAATCATGATTTGAAACCGAGAATTAAATCAGGATTTAGCCACCTGCAGCACATTGAAAGTGCTATCGAACAGGTGGCTAATTTTGTATTTAAACAGAATTCAATGATTTAATACTTAACGAAGTAAAGTGGTTTGCTAAGTATTTACATTAAGTATTTAAATAAGCATTCGGACTAATAGGCTTATCTAACAACCAGTCTAGGCCGTTAAAACAGTAATCTTTTCAGGAGTCACCAAAATTGGCTGAATAGAGGCAATGACTCTGCGTCGCTCTTCAGAACCTTGCCATTTCTGCCAAGCGGCTAGACTTCTCCAGTTGGTAATAATGACTCGGTGGTTTTCATCACTGGCATCTTTATAGTTTGCGCCCGACATATAACCCGGAGCTTCAAGAATTGCACGCAATGTATCTTTAATGGCTGCGTCGTAATTGGGTTCCATACCTAGAGCGATTTTACGCTCGATAATTACCTTAATCATTATCCTGCCTTAACGAGAAGTATTAAAAAGTTGTAACTCCTTCATGTTATAGGTTCTAGGGCTATGATTTCAATGGTTATCTTAGTAAATTTAAAGATCGTTAACGCAATATAAAAGAGAAGTAATTAATGTCTGTGAGTAATGAAAGCTTAATCGAAGCACAAAACAACTGAAGCACGCCACAAAAGCAAAATACTGTGAAAAAATTGCGCTCATTATCTTGTCATTGAAGAAGCAAAAGAGTGCGCTTATGCCGCGACGAGAACTTAGCCAAAAATCCAGATTAAAAAAGGGCTTGCGAGAGATAATGACTCACTCGCAAGCCCTATTTTTCATGCTTAGACTTCTTATATGGCAAAGTTATTTTCAATAAAAAGCCTCTAGATAAAAAAGCTTTTGGATAAAAAGCTACTTCGTCCAAACACCAGTAGGAATTAATCCTTCTAACTGACTAATCTTGCTATCGCGTTCATCGGTATTAGCCGCTGTAATGGTGACATGGCCTAATTTACGGGCAGGGCGCGCTTCTTTGCCGTAGCTATGAACATACGTTTCGCTCATATCTTCGCCAGCAGCTGTTGGGCCTTCGTCACTGATAACGTTAATCATGGCGACCGCCGCAAACTTAGACGCGGTATCGGTAATCGCTTGGCCTGTTACTGCCAGCATGTGATTACGGAACTGGCTAGTGACAGCGCCTTCGATAGACCAGTGGCCTGAGTTATGAACGCGAGGTGCGACTTCGTTAGCAATTAAGTTGTCTTCAGTTTCAAACAACTCCAAGGTAATCGTGCCTACATAATCTAGGCTAGTGGCGATTTGCTCGATATAACGCTCCGCAATGGCTTGCTTCTCTGCACTAAAACCATGAGCAGGGTATAACGAATAACGCAAGATACCTTCGTGGTGAATGTTCTCGGTCATTGGCCATACTTTGATATCGCCATTCTCAGCGCGACAACCAATCACAGATACTTCACGAATAAACGGCACAAAGGCTTCGGCGATCAATTCACGGTTACCAATTTCAGCCCAAGCAGCCGTGGCGTCGGAAGGCTCGCGCAAAACGAACTGACCTTTACCGTCGTAGCCTTCGGTTGTGGTTTTCATGATGATAGGCAGACCTAACTTCTGCACAGCATCGTGAATGTCGGCAAGGGAGTTCACTGCATGAAACTCAGCCGTATCAATACCCGCTGCGCGCAGAGCGTTCTTTTCAGTGATGCGGTTTTGGAAGGTTTTTAATGCCTTAAGGCTAGGAAAAACCTTTTCTTCGACACTTTCCATCTGACTAACGATATGAGCAGGAATGTTCTCTGTCTCGTAAGAAATACGATCGTTATCGTTTAAAAACTGCTGCAAACTGGTCTCATCAAACGCACGTAAATCGTAAAGATTGACCGTAATATCGCTTTGATCGGCAATGCTGGTTTCTAGCATTTGACCCAGTTGTCCGTTACCTAAAATACCTAACTTCATTAGCCTTCTACTCGCGGATCAGGTTGGCTTAAAATAGTGTCTGTTTGATTCTTTTGGAACTGATGCAAGCGTTTAGTCAGTTCACTATCGCTGGTTGCAAGAATTTGTGCGGCTAATAAGCCTGAGTTCTTAGCACCGGCATCGCCAATCGCTAAAGTACCCACAGCAATACCACCCGGCATTTGAGCGATGGATAAAAGGGAATCGATACCGTTTAGTGCGCGAGATTTAACCGGCACACCCAATACAGGCAATACTGTTTGCGAGGCACACATACCTGGCAAGTGAGCAGCACCACCGGCACCGCCGATGATGACTTTTAGGCCACGGCTTTCAGCACTTTTTGCATATTCGAACAATAAATCAGGAGTTCGGTGAGCGGAAACTACATTTACTTCGTAAGGAACTTCCAACAAGTCGAGCATGTCTGCTGCATGCTTCATAGTTGGCCAGTCACTTTTAGAGCCCATAATAATGCCAACAAGCGCCGTCATAGTATTGTCCTAGCTGATCAAGAAAGGCGCGAATTCTATCATAAGAGTTTAAAAAGGGCGATTTAGATGAGGTAATCCCCCTGCTAATTATGAAAACTTAGTAGGGGGATAATAAGACTGTTGAGAAACTTTGATTAAAAGTCAGATTAGAAGCGAATGCTTTGCTGCTGTATCTGTTCTAGCATCGGAGCATCCAGCGCCATAAAGTGAGCTTCGCTTGGCAGTTTCACAAAGATAGGTTCTTCGATCTTATTTAAGTCGTAGTTTTCATCTTTCAGCTCAACCTTGCGGTATTTGAACGTGCCGGTAATTTCTTCTTGCTCACGAATACGAATGAATACCGGAATCGCGTAAGCCGGTAGCTTTTCGTTTAAATGACGAGAGAAAGCAGCAGCATCAAAATTATTAATATTCTTAAGAGTAAGAGCGGCCATGCCAGCTCGACCATCGGTACCCGGAATCTCAACGCCATAAGCAACACTGTGCTCAACCCCAGGGAATTCGTTAGCAACGGCTTCCACTTCTGTAGTGGCAACGTTTTCACCTTTCCAGCGGAAGGTATCGCCCAAGCGGTCGGCAAAAGCAATGTGCTTAAAGCCTTGGTTGATGACCATGTCGCCACTGTTGAACCATTTGTCGCCTTGCTCAAAGACGTTTTCAAGAATCTTTTTCGCCGTGGCTTCTTTGTCGGTATAACCTTCAAACGGTTGTTTGTCGTTGATTTCGGTAATTAATAAACCAGTACCGCCTTTTAATACCGGAGTCATAAAGCCATCTGCACCCCGAATAGGCTCATCATTTTCAATATCGTATTCAACAATGTTGTAAGGCAGTGGGCAAATACCGGCGGTGCAGTCTAGGTTCAGTGCGTTGGTGAAAACCAAATTACACTCACTAGCACCGTAGAATTCGTTGATATGGTCAATGCCAAAGCGTTGCTTGAACTCCATCCAAATATCAGGGCGTAAACCGTTACCAATAATGGCGCGGATGGGATGATCTTTGTCATTTGGCTGCGCAGGGGCGTTTAACAAGTAGCGGCATAATTCACCAATGTAGCAAAAAGTCGTCGCTTTATAATCACGGATCTCATCCCAAAAACGAGAAACACTGAATTTACGGCTGATCGCAATACAAGAGCCAGCACCTAAAACACCCGCCATTGAAACCGTGAGGGCGTTATTGTGGTAAAGCGGCAAACTCAGATACATCACATCGTCATGGCGTAAACGCATCGACGCTAAGCCCATGCCCGCCATGGATTTGTGCCAGCGGTAGTGGCTCATCACAGAGGCTTTTGGCAAGCCCGTAGTGCCTGAGGTGAAAATATAGAAGCAAGGCTGCTTCATTTGAATCTTGTCGGTCGTGCCTGGGTTTTCTTCGCTTTGGCCTTTGCTTACTACTTCCATATCTTGGTAGTAATTAGGGCAAGCAATAGCGCCTTCATCTTTTAGATAATACAGCTGAGTTTTAAGCTCGGTACTTAGGCTTTCTTGCACGGTAGACAGGTTGTCTAGTTGCTCTTCACCGATCAACATCATTTTGGGCTTAACCAAATTGATGCTGTGTAATAACACCTCGCCACGTTGTGAGGTATTGATCATGGCAGCGATTGCGCCCACTTTTACCACCGCTAAAACCGCTATTAGACATTCGGTGCGGTTTTCGATGTTGATCGCAATGGTTTCACCAGGCTGAATGCCTTGGCTTAAAAAGTAATTGGAATAGCGGTTAACCCAAGCATTCACTTGGCCATAGCTGAATTCGTCTTTTAAATAACGAATAGCAGGGGAGTTTGGGCGCTTTTTAGCATGGGCTTCTAAATGCGAGCCGATTGAACGGTATTTGTCAGGTTTTGAGCTGATCAATGTATATAGCCCTTTCACTAACGGGCCAGCCCCTTTGGGTGTCAAAGCGGACTTGATAATATTGGGTAATGTAACTAAACGAGGTTCCATGCAATACCTTTTAGATTCTTATTGTTATTTGAATTCTTTAATTTGAATTCTTCAATGTGAGCGCTATTTTAATTCGCTTGACGATTTATTCAGCAAACGACGAGCAATAATCAGTTGTTGTATCTGTTGAGTACCTTCAAAGATATCAAGTATCTTTGAGTCTCGTGCCCATTTTTCTAATAATTCATCTTCACAATAACCGACTGAGCCTAATAATTCGACGCATTTTAATGTGATGGCATTAGCAACTCTGCCAGCCTTTGCTTTCGAAATCGAGGCTTCGATGGAATTTGGGATGCCGTTATCAGCCATCCAAGCGGCTTTAATGGTTAATAAACGGGCCGCTTCTAGTTCGGCCTCCATTTTATACACTTCAGCTTGCAGCTGAGAGCCAAGTTTGGATGCGCGAGAATAGTCGAACTCAATCCCTTGTTTCGATAATAATTCTTTGGTGCGCTCAACCGACGCCGTTGCTACACCAACCGCCATAGCAGCCACAACAGGACGAGTATTATCGAAGGTTTGCATCACCCCCGCGAAGCCTTTTTCGGCGTTCACTTCTTCAGTACCCAATAAATTAGCACGCGGCACACGACAATCATTAAAACTAATTGAGGCGGTATCAGAGGCTTTAATACCAAGTTTTTTCTCTAGGCGAGTCACTTCCATACCCGGAGTGCCTTTTTCTACCACAAACGATTTAATCGCGGCTTTGCCTAAGTTTTTATCAACCGTCGCCCAAACCACAACCGCGTCGGCACGCTCGCCTGAGGTAACAAAGATCTTTTCGCCATTAATGATGTAATCATCGCCATCTTTAACCGCGGTGGTGCGAACCGCAGCAGAATCAGAGCCACAACCCGGTTCGGTAATCGCCATGGCTGCCCAGCAGTTGCCAAAGCGCGCGAGTTGTTCATCGTTAGCAACGGCGGCAATAGCGGAGTTTCCCAAGCCTTGGCGTGGCATCGTCAGTGATAAACCGACATCACCACGGCACAGTTCGGCTAAGCCTAAAACACTGGTCATGTTAATACCGTTGCGAATTTCGCCGGTATTGCTGGCGCTGCGGCCTAGTTTACCAGAGCCCGCGCCTTCGTCGCCTAATGCGTCGTTCATGCCATCCATAATGGCGGCGAACATATCCAGCTCGATCGGATAGTCGTGTTCTGCGCGATCGTATTTGCGTGAAATAGGGCGGAATACGTTATCTGCAGTTTGGCGTGCTTGGTTTACTAATGTGCGTAGTTTTTTTGGTACTTCTAAATAAATCATATTGTTAATTCCTTAATAGCTACAGCTGTAAACCGCCGTTAATAACACCCAAAATGCGTAAGTCACGATACCAGCGTTCGGCAGGGTGCTCTTTGGTGAAGCCATGACCGCCTAATAATTGAACGGCATTGGTGCCAATTTCCATGCTTTTTTCGATGCACAGTTGGTGGGCTAAAAAAGCATCGCGATGGAATTTCTCGCCACGCTCAAACCGACTTGCGGCTTTCCACACTAATAAACGCATGCTTTCAATTTCGATTTTCATATCGGCAATCATAAAAGCGACCGACTGGCGGTGGCTAATAGGTTCGCCAAAAGCGAAGCGCTCGTTTACATAAGGAATTAAATAATCCAATGCCGCTTGGCAGCACCCGATTGCCATCGCGCACCAGGTTAGGTTGCCGCTGTTGACAAAGGTGCTGTAATGGAAGGTTTTGGACGGTGGGTTGTCAGCGCCTAATAAGGCGTTTTTATTGACTTGGACTTTATCCAATTTCAACGTGCCGATTTCAGCAGAGCGTAAACCCATTGCAGGGCTGGATTTGAATCTTAAGCCTTTAGTATTGGCAGGCACGATGAATACTTGGTTTTTGCCTTTAAATTGAGCCGCAACCAAATAAATGTTCGCTTTGCCCGCAAGGGGAATAAACGATTTAATCCCACTGATGACATAGCCTTCTTTATTCTTTTTCGCCTTGGTCGTTAACTCGTTGCTATTAAATAACGGCTGTGGCTCTTGCACGGCAATCGCTGCAGAAAAAACATCACTAGCATCCGTTGCTTGCGCACAGAACTTAGGTAACCATAATTCTTGTTGCTGCTTATTACCCCAGCGACTAATGGCGTTAACGACCGAACTGCTGGAAAGAATCGCATAAGCGAGAGAGAAGTCCCCCCAGGCTAAGTCCTCTGCCACCAAAGTGTTGGTCATGGGCGAAAGTTGGCCAGCACCGCCTAGTGCTTCGGGAATAGCAAAGTAGTTAAGGCCTAGATCTTGGGATTCAAATAATAAGTTTTCTGGCAGTTTGGCTTTTTCGTCAGCTGCTAATGCCAGTGGGCGAATGTTATGTTCAGCGTAAGCTTTCACGCTATCGCGAATCATTTGCTGTTCGTCAGATAATGACAAATCAAATAACGGCGCTGGGGCGGGCAGTGCTTTAATATCACCGTTTGCCTGTTGTTTCTTTTTGGCTTTATTTGCCATCAGCTTTTGAGCAAACTCAAAGCCTTTTTTTGTCGAGATATAAGCGAACTTTTCTGCTGGTTTAGCCAACTTGTATTTTTGCACGATAGGATTAGTCGCAAAGCGACTTGCCAGACCTAAGCCTAGCCCTTGTAGATCGGTAGCCATGTCAATTACCTTATGCTTAAAATTTATAGTTAAAGAGTACCTTTATTCTACCAATCCTCATTGGCAACAGAGGCTGATTTAAAATGTCTTCAAAGCTAGGTATGATATAGGCTCATTCAAATTCATTGATTTATATTTATGCTAACTCTTATATCTCCTGCAAAAACACTGGATTTTGAAACCCCAGCGGTTACCGATACTCATACTCAGGCTGATTTTTTGGATCATTCTGCAGAGTTGATCGACCAGCTTAAAGAGCAGTCTCCAGAAGACATCAGTGCGTTAATGAAGCTAAGCGCTAAGTTATCTGAGCTGAACGTACAGCGTTTTCATGACTGGTGCTTACCCTTTAAGCCTGATAACGCAAAAGCAGCAATATTGGCCTTTAAGGGGGATGTGTATACCGGCCTTAATGCGGAGACGTTCAGTGATGATGACTTTACGTATGGTCAATCCCACTTGGCGATATTATCGGGGCTGTATGGTTTATTACGCCCGCTAGATTTAATCCAAGCTTATCGCTTAGAAATGGGGACTAAGTTTGCCAACAGTCGTGGCGCGAACTTATATACTTTTTGGGGCTCTATTATCACAGACGAAATCAATAAGCGTCTGGCCGCAACTGATAGTCAGATATTGGTTAACTTAGCGTCGAATGAATATTTTAAAGCGGTAAAATCAAAGCAGTTAAACGCCGAGTTGATTACCCCTGTATTTAAAGATCAAAAGAATGGTCAATATAAGATTATTAGTTTCTACGCTAAGAAAGCCCGTGGATTGATGGCGGCGTATATTATTCAAAACAAAATTCAAACGGTTGAAGAGTTGTGTCAGTTTGATGTGGCAGGCTATCAATTTGTCGCAGCAGAATCTGATGCAAAAACATTGACCTTTAAACGTTCAGAGGAAGCAGCAGCGAATGCAAAATAAGCTAAAGAAAACAGTATTAACCTTGGCTGTCGGTTCTGCCATGGCGTTAACATCAGGCTGTGCGTTATCACCACAGATGATTAACTTACAAACAGAGAGTCCATTAGAGGTTAGTGAAACTCAAGTCGGCCGCAGTGCCTTGGTTCGGGTGCGTGATTTACGCGAGATGACCGATCAATTAGGGACTCGTGGTGGTACTGACTCTCAAAACTCTCCTTTGCTATCTAAGCCTAACCTGCAACAGGCTTTACAGACTAAAATGCAAAACAGTTTAGAGCAATTAGGCTTTGGTGGTGCCAGTCCTTTTGAACCGGTCAAAGTTGATTTAGCGATTGAAGAATTTAATTATCAGTGCAATGAAAGCTTCTGGGTTAATCAATGTCAGCTATCCATAACCATGCGTTTGACGATTGATAACGAAGCGCAGAAATTCTCTCAGCCTTTCACACTGAACGAAGAGCGCAGTGTGGTAGCGGCTCCTCGTCAGGGTTATAACGAAGAGTGGATCAATCAAAGTATTGATAAGTTCTGGAATCACATGATGAAACAGGCAAAAGTGCAAGAAGGCCTGGGGATTTAATAGCTTTTTTAAACAGCGCTGCTTAAACAGTACGTATTTAAAAGCTAAGCAGGTCGAAGTAAAAAAGCGAACAAAAAAACGCCGCGTATTTCAATTAGAAATGCGCGGCGTTTTTTATATTCGCTTATTACTGCACTCTGATATCTATAACAATAGATTCAGAGCAGGCTCAGCTTTATTATTTTTGAGCGGTGGTAGGGGTTTTAGTTAATCTCATTAGATCGACTAAAATGTTACCCGTTTCCATCAATAGAGCATCGGGCTCTTTGTCTTCCTCGTCAGACTCATCTTCTGAGCTCTTATTTTCAGAGCTATCGTTTTCTGAGACATTATCGTCAGACTTTGCATCGGCGATGTCTTTCTCATCTTTATTTTCTGCGTCAGTCTTTTCTTTCTTTTTCTTAGCGTCTTTTTTATCGCTGTCGTCGTCACTTTTCAGTTCCGTTAACAACTCCATGCCTTTTGCTTTGCGACGCTTGTTTTCAATCTCTAAGCGCTGCTTCTCGTTATCTTCACGTTCTTGCTTTCGCTTTTTCTCGTTCAAAGTAATGTCGGTGCGCTGACGCAACTCGGTCATTAATTCTTTTTGATTATGAAGATAAATAAAGTCAGGATTACTTTCGATTCGGCTCTGGTGACTTTCACGTAAAACGGGTAACCATTGCTGGAAATCACGTTTTGCTTTATAGCCTGCAGGGCGAATGGTATCCCAAGCAAGTGCTTCATCTAATGCGCTTTCACCGATTTTTTCTTTATCGAATAACGTCGGGAATAGAATGTCAGGGATAACACCTTGGTGCTGTGTGCTATCACCAGAAACGCGATAAAATTTTGCTTGAGTCAGTTTTAACTGACCATGCTCTAAAGGAAGAACCGACTGCACAGTACCTTTACCGAAGGTTTGACCACCCACAATGATGCCGCGACCATAGTCTTGAATTGCACCAGCAAAAATCTCAGAAGCAGAGGCGCTTAATCGGTTGGTTAATACGGCGATAGGGCCGTCATAAACGATACCGGCTTTCTGGTTCTTATCTTCAGGTAGTACTTGTACATAACCATTTGAATAACGAACTTGAACAACAGGGCCACGATCAATAAATAAATCGGTTAAGTTCAACGCTTCATCAAGAGAACCGCCACCGTTATTTCTAAGGTCGACAATAATACCATCGATGTTTTCTTCTTTAAGTTCGTTAACCAGCTTTTCAACATCGCGGGTCGTGCTCTTAAAATCTTTTTTACCTTCTTGGCGACCTTGAAAGTCGATGTAGAAAGTAGGGATGTCGATAACCCCAATTCTTAATACCTTGTCACCTTGAGGGATTTCGATGATTTCTTTTTGTGCTGACTGTTCTTCTAATTTTACTTCGTCACGAACAATACTGATGACCTTGGTTTTTAAATCGTTCGCGTCTGATGGAATGATTTCTAATCGAACCGTTGTGCCTTTTGCTCCACGAATAAGATCAACCACTTCATCTAAGCGCCAGCCAATCACATCAACGATTTCTTCATCACCTTGACCAACACCGGTGATTTTATCGGCCGTCTGCAGTTGACCCGCTTTATCAGCAGGTCCAGCAGGCACCAAGCGAACAACCTTGGTATGTTCATCTTCTGTTTGTAGAACTGCACCAATACCTTGAAGCGATAAGCTCATATTGATATTGAAGTTTTCAGTATTGCGAGGAGAAAAATACGCAGTGTGCGGGTCGAATGCGTGAGTGACCGCATTCATATAAACCTGAAAGCCATCTTCTTCATTGGCTAGGTGTGTTCTGTTTAACTGGTTCTGATAACGCTTGCTTAATAACTCATAAATATCGTCATCTTCTTTATCGGCTAAGCGAAGATTCAGTATCGAGTTCTTAAGACGCTTACGCCATAAATCATCAAGTTCTTCTGTGCTTGTAGACCATTCAACGTTTTCGCGATCTAAACTCAATAACTCATCTTTATCAAAATCGTAGTCTTTCGCTTTTTCGGGTAATTGCTTAAGCAAAAAAGATAAACGTTCAGTGACTCGCTGTTGCAGGCGATTATACATCGCGAAAGGTGCATCTAGGTTGCCTCGAATGAGACCATCGTCTAGTTTTAAACGGTACTTTTCAAACTCAGCAACATCGCTGGCTAAAAAATAGCTATGCGTACCGTCCATCGATTTAAGATACAGATCATAAATCTTGCTTGAAAGGTCATCGTTTAAACGTTGTTTTTCGTAATGACGTCCAAGCAGCTGATGCAAACTCTGCTTTGAGGATGTCACTTGCGTTTGAGTATAGGTTCGAGCCTCAAAAGGGGCGTCGATTTCGGCAACAGGAATGGTTGCGAATGTAGGAAAAGCAGCGAAGAGCGATAAAGACAAAAAGGCGCTGGTTTTCACTAATACTGTACGTGTTTTATTCATATAGATTCTTATTAACAAAAGATTACCAAATATAATATTAATATTAGATTGTAGAGCTTATGCACACAAGGCTATCATGCGCACCTTTTAAGCTAAACCATTAAACTATACAGTGATGCTAAGGTATCTGCATCCGTCTGTATAGCGGTGTTTCATATAGTCGTATTTATAATAGTTTTGATGATTGTTATGGGTTAGATACAAAATAAGTGAGAGAGTTCAGTGGCTAGAGTTAAATTAACACTTCCAGATACGTTTACCTTTGAAACAGTCTTGGATGTACGCGTTACAGAAATAAATTATGGCAACCATGTTGGTAACGACCGAATGGTATCGCTATTACACGAAGCCCGTTTAAGATTTTTACGCAGTTATGGCTTCGGAGAGTTTAATATTGCCGGTTTGGGCATCATGGTGACCGACCTGATGGTTGAATTTAAGTCAGAGTCGTTTGTCGGTGAAAACTTGAAATTTGAAGTCGGCGTTAATGATTTTAATAAATACGGCTGTGATTTTATCTATCGTGTGAGCTGTGCTGATGAAGGTCGATTAGTGACCTTGGCTAAAACAGGCATTGTTTTCTTTGATTACGACGAGCGTAAAATTGCTCGCATCCCTAAGAAATTTACCGATTTGGTTTTGCCAAAACCTGTCGATGAAGAGAAAATCTCCGAATAAGTAGAGTTTTATGCCCAACCGAAGCACTGAAACTGGCGTTTTAGTGCTGTAGGTAGACTATTGTAGATTTACCATTCTAGATCCCGTGCTGTCGTTATTATCCTATCGATGGGTTAAACCGAATCGGCAAAATAAGACGTGACGAAATCCAAAAACGCACGGCTCTTGGTTGATAGGTAACGATTTTGTGGAAATACGGCATTGATGGTTCTAGTCGGTATTTCTACATCTTTAAACAGATGCACAAGCTCACCTGAGCGAACATGGCGTTCTGCAATGTAGCTAGGCAGCGCCGTCACTCCCATTCCTTGCAAACAAGCCTCATACGCTAGATCAATGTCATTCACGGTTAGCTTGCGCTCTACGGCGCTAATACTGAAAGAATGCACCTTCTCGAATTCACGTAACCAATTTGCTCTCGCGTACTCAGCATTGCTGATTACCAGCATCCGGTGGTCCGTAATGTCTTCAAACTTTAATGGTGTGCCCCAGCTCTCTAAATAAGCAGGAGAGGCGCAGACCATAATGCTTTGCTCGGCGACGGGCTTGGCGATCAAACGCGAGTCTTCTTGCGTTCCAATGCGCAGAGCAAAATCAAAGCCTTCTTGCACGATATCGACCGGGCGATCACTGATGTACAGTTCAAAGCTGATATCAGGATAGACCTTGGCAAAATCATTCAGCATGCGTGCTAATTCGCGGCGGCCAAAATTAGCCATTGCCGTAATGCGTAATCGACCTTTGGGCGTCACATCAAAATCGGTCACCAAGCGCTCAGCTTCAGCGATGGACTCGAGAATATTTTCACAATGTTGATAAAATAATTGCCCAGCTTCTGTCGGACTGACGGAGCGGGTAGTGCGATTGAGTAGGCGAACACCTAAGCGCTCTTCTAAACCACTAATTTGCTTACTAATGGCTGATGGCGTAACGCCCAAGGCGTCGGCGGCTGCGGTGAAATTACGTGTTCTAACGACGGTGGTGAAGATTTGCAGGGCATCGGCACGAGACATACTATTAACTCTTTCTAACTAAAGTCATAAGAAAGTTAATTATAATGTATTTTTAGGCACTAATCATGAACTAAATCTAAGACTATAGTACAGGCTTAGTTCATGATGAGTGCAGTTTATCTATTCGCCTTTAACCGCTATTAGCCTTTAATCGATTCGCCAACAGGCTTAACAACAAACAGTAAATCGCCTTGGTTAACCTGCTGTCCGTCGCTATTTAAGATACGGGTGATCTTGTAGCGTTGGTTAGCGGGGTATAGCACACTGCCTTTAGAGTTAAAGTTCTTCAGGCTGAGTGGGCTAAACATCTTCATGGCTTCCATTAAGCAAAGCGTTTGGTCAATCGTTACGATTTCCCCTTCTTTTGCAAACGGAGGCTCACTCGGGGACGAAGAACCGTAGAAAATACAGGTGCTAGGAGACAAAACTTTCAGTTCATCTGACCCTTCAATTGTTAGGGCTTTCGCATCCACTTGGTTGCTATTGAGTTCGGCTGATGCTTCCATATCTGCAATTAAAGCCGCACCATCGGTACGCGCTAAGAACTGAGGTAAGTAGGTCGTATCGTAATCGCCTAACTGGAAAATAGAGTCGTCTAAAATGCGTTTAAGCAAAACAATATTTGTACAAACACCGGTGATGCGTACTTCATCTAAGTAGCTACGAAGTTTAGCAATGGTATCGTCACGGTCTTTGCCAAAGCAAATAACCTGAACGATCATGCTGTCATAGAAAGGTGATACTTGCTTGCCAGGCCCTGCACTGGTGATTAATTGAATGTGGTCATATTCTGGCAATACACATTCGTTGATCGTACCAGGGAAGGGTGCGAAATCGATAAGATCGCCTTTGCGTATGGCTTTTTCAGCAGTAACGCGCACTTCAATGGCATAGCCATTTTGTACGGGTTCTAAATCAGCAATACTCTTACCTTCAGCAATGTCGAATTGAGCGCTAACAATATCAATTCCCGAAACGACTTCTGTAACAGGGTGCTCAACTTGTAAGCGCGTATTCATTTCCATGAAATAAATAGCATCAGCGTCTAAGTTATAAATGAACTCAACCGTACCTGCACCAACATAATCAACCGCGTCAGACAGTTTTTCAGCGTAGTCGTATACTGCTTGCTCAAGCTCTTTAGGCAACATGGTGGAGCCTGACTCTTCGAATACTTTTTGGTTATTACGCTGCACACTGCAGTCACGCAAACCTAAAATCTTAGTATTACCAAAACGGTCACGCAGTACCTGAACCTCAATATGACGTAATGAAGTGACGTATTTTTCTAAGTAAACGTCACCGTTACCGAATGCGGCTTTCGCTTCGGTAGAAATCTGGTGGAACAGCTCATGAATTTGCTCAGGGCGTTCAACTACTTGAATCCCTTTACCACCACCACCATGAACGGCTTTAAGCAGTACTGGGTAGCCAATGTCTTCTGCAACGCTGGCGGTATTGGCCGAGCTGGTCAAAATACCGTGAGATCCCGGTACAACCGGTACTTTTGCAGCAATGGCGGTATTAATTGCATTCGACTTATTACCCATTGTTTCCATAGAAGAAACAGAAGGGCCAACAAAGTTAATGTCATAGTTTGCACACAATGCGGCAAACTGGCTGCTTTCTGATAAGAACCCAATCCCAGGGTGAAGGGCATCGACTTGCTCATGCTGAGCAATACGAATCACACTCTTGGCGTTCAAATAACTTTCATCAGGGGTATTCCCCCCAATGCACACAACGCGGTCGTTGGGGCCTAGCATATCGACGGCAACCGAAGTCATATCGGGATCTGACTGAACCAAAACAACATTGATATTATTATCTTGAGCTTTCTTAATAAGCTTGGCCGCAATACAGCCGCGTGCATGAACCATAACCGTTTTGATTGGGCCAAACAGCTTTTCTTTGTTAGCGCCGGTCGTTGTATCAAGCAGGCCGGTATCAGGACCCATTCGCTGAGCAACGACTAAACCTTTTAAAATACGGCTTAATACATCGTTCACAGAATAGCGGGCAACAGGAATGCTTGGATCAATCGCCTTTAAACGATCATCAATATCGTCAAAGCAAGGGTGCTTCACTAAGCCGTCCATAGAGTCTTGAGACGTCGACAGATAATTAGATAAAGTTGCGGTGCTTGGTAAATAAGACGGCACAACAATCTGGCCGGCAAACGGCATATTCGTGCCCGAGAAATAATAAGTTTGCACCATCGGGTGAGTCACAAAGCTCGCTTGTGCGCCACCGGTACAGTCACCAAAACCAAAGACAATAATAGGCAGATCGTTATCACGAACAAAGCGTGTAATACGATCATTCACAATGGCCATAGAAAAAAGTGCAGCCGCGCCTTCTTTGGTTTGCATACCACCAGAAGAGATAAAGCACACAACCGGTAATTGTTGACGAGAACATTCAACCAATAGCTTGCAGAATTTTTCTGCACTGGCCATATCGAATGCGCCTGCTTGGAAGTCTAAGTTAGACACCAACGCACCGACGCGTTTTTCTTCGCCATCAATGGATAAGTTACCAAAACCCGTAACAACACCGCAGGGGGTAATACCATTGTTTAGCGCTTGCTCGATTGAACTACGGAATCCCGGGAAGTTAACCGGATCGGCCGATAATAAGTTGCTATTAATTTCTTCAAAATCAGAGAAGAACTTTTCAATTAAAACAGGGGCCATGGTTTTCTTTTCGCGCTTTACATCTTCCAGCACACGCTGAATTAATAAATCGTGATACGCCATGGTCAAGCGGTTCCAAAAATCTTTACGACGACCAATGCTTACGGGGTTAATACGGCCACTGTAAGATTTTCCGTCTTGCTCTGCCGCTTGATACTCATGTAATAGTTTTTCAAAGAAAAACGTAATGATTACAAATAATGTATCGGACAGCTGAGGAAAGGCGAGTTTTTTCCACTCTTCAACAGACTTCAAAAAGTTACCGCGTTGATTGCTTTGGCTGAAATAATTCAACCAATGATCAAACGACTCACGTTCTTGCGGCGTATAACTATCACCTTCAGTTGCTTGCGCAAGAGACGTTAATAATAACGAACGCACAGAGTCTTGAGACAGAGCGCGGTCTATGTTCGCTTCTTTGGCAACAGTTGGAAGGTTATGAATGATGTGATCATACAATTCGCCAAATACCAGCATGTTTTGGCAAACTTGAATAAAATCACCGCGCAATTCGTCATGCAAAATTGCATCAAGAATAGTGATGTCGGGATGCGCAGGATTCTGAATGTTTTCTTGTTTAAATTGAATATAAGGTGCAAGCGCTTCTTCAAAAATACGACGGTTGGCTTCAACGGTGACGTTTGCCAAGCTGTTCGCGAGAGCTTGAGTTTTATCCGACAATTTAAGTTGCGCGCAAATGTCTTCGGCAATCGGTTCGTCGCGTAAAACCTTGTTCAGCGCCGCAGCGATCAACTGGTTTAATTGGCCTTTGCTTTGTTCACGCTTCATTGCAGAAGTAATTTTCTGCTGACTTTCGTGGCTCACTTTTTCAAGCACTAAACCGGCTAAAGGGTGTTCGTTTTTGAAAATAAATTCTGCAATTGAACTGGCATCAAGAATGTCGTCTGCACGTAATAGAAAACGATTTTGTTTGTAGTCTTCTAAGTAGGTCATTAGACCTTGGAAGTTTTTAGTCGCATCGGCTTTCCAGCGATTAAATAAATACAATCCTAACTTAAAGCAAAGCTCTTGCTTGGCTTTTAAATAGTTATCTTTAGGCTCGCCCAAAAACATTTTGAAAATAGTATTTCGTTCTTCGTCGCGATCTTCAAACTTAGTCCAAAAGTTTTTCCACGACTTATGCAGAGTATCGTCATACACGATTTTCTCTGGTGCCTGCATCCAGTTTTGGAATTTACGCTGGGCCGCTTTTTCTAAACGCTGGCTCAGTTCGCCGGTAGGAATCTCTTTTTCCGCTAGGCGGCCATAGTTTTCCAACGTTTTAGAATGGATACGACGACGCAGAGTTAGGTAGCGTAAATAGCGGTAGGTGATACCAAAAATATTAGAGTGTTCAGTCGGGTTGTTAGCTAGGTGGAAGCTCGACTGGCGCTGCATTTCATCCAGCTTTTCAGAAGGCGATAAAAAGCGCGTTACGCTGCGTTGGTAATGTTCCATGATGTAAGGGTTGTGACGAGCAAACTCAGTTGCCCCCACTTCGATTGAGCGAATACCCGATACAATGGCTTGCAACAGATTGCCTTGCTTATCAATACCATCGCTTGGAACATAATCAATAATGCCGTCAATAACACCAATGTGCTGAAGTTCGTAAGCCGAAACCCCTACAAATTTTGCACATTCTTGCCAGCTAAGATTGTATTTACGAGCAATGCTCGCAAGACCTTGTGGCTGAATCGTATTGAAAATACCATCACGTACCGATAATAATAAGTTAGCGGTGGCCAAAGGAATTGCACCGCCCGAATAGCCCGCACCCCAAATAATGGCCAATGACGGCACATCAAGGTTAGCCATCTCGGTAATGAAATGTGAAATAGAGTGTGCTTGGTTATTGGCGTTAGCCTCTTCGCCCGCATCGGCTCCCGGTGTATCAATAAGTGTTACTACGGGAATAGAGTGCTTGGCAAAGTTGCGAACGTGTTGCGCGGCTAGTTGGTGATGTTTTGGTAGCCAAGCGCCGTTATTGTGCTCACGATTTTGGCAAATAAAGCCAATGCGGCGGTAAAAACTGCCAAAATCCAGCTCGACTTCGGCAACGTATAAAGCACCTTCATCAAACTCTGTAATAATATCGTGAGCCAACGTCATTACGATGGACTTGGCTGACATACGCGCATTGTTTTCGCTAGGGCTAACAACGCGCTCAATGTAGTTATCAATATCTAGGTTGCGTAGAGCTTTACGTTCGCGCTGACATTCTTTATTGCCGACCAACCCTTGTACACGGTTATAAATAGAGTCGTCGTCAATATTGGGAAATAAAGAAAAATCTTCGGCCAGTTTCTCGGCAACTTGGTAAAGCTTATCTATACTAATGTTATCGCCAGTTGCGAGTGGCTTGTCTTTTTTGTCGATGATTACTTGAGTCATTCGATCTGAATCCGTCTGGAATTATCTATTCGTTATTGTTTTTGGATCAATCATGTCCGATGTAAAAATAATGTCGATTGATCATTAAAACCTGAGTATGTCACTTTTCTAGCGACTTGAAAATCAAACTGGCATTTGTACCACCAAAACCGAAGCTATTCGACATAATTGACCCTAATTTAGCGGTTTTATTGCCTGTTTGGATCGGAAATTGTGTCGCGCCTGCATCTAAATCCTCGATATTGGCTGAGCCAACAATAAAATTATGCTTCATCATTAACAGGCAGTAGATCGCCTCTTGCACACCCGCAGCGCCTAATGAATGCCCACTAAGAGACTTAGTAGAACTAATAGGGGGAAGATCAACTGAATTCAAGGGTGTTGAAGAATCATTCGCTGCATAGAATTGTGCAAATGCATCGGCCGTAGCCTCAAGCTCGGTGATATCGCCAGCGGATGTGCTCGTACCATGAGCATTAATGTAATCGATATCACATTGCGCCTGACTCATGGCAAGCTGCATGCAGCGTGAAGCCCCTTCGCCAGAAGGCGATACCATGTCGGCACCGTCTGACGTTGCCGCATAACCCACAACTTCTGCATAAATTTCAGCACCCCGCGCTTTTGCGTGCTCATATTCTTCTAATACCAGCATGGCTCCACCCCCAGCGATCACAAAACCATCGCGGGATTGGTCGTAAGGGCGAGAGGCGAGGGTAGGAGTGTCGTTATACCGAGTTGATAGTGCGCCCATGCCATCAAACTGCAGAGTGAGAGACCAATGTTCTTCTTCGCCGCCGCCAGCAAAGACGATATCTTGCTTACCCCATTGAATGAGTTCAGCGCCATGACCAATGCAATGTGCACTGGTGGCGCAAGCAGATGTTAGAGAATAGTTAATACCTTTAATAGAGAAGGCCGTCGCTAAATTAGCCGAAATCGCACTGCCCATGGTGCGGGTTACCCGATACGGGCCAACGCGGCGAACCCCTTTTTCTCTTAATGTATCTACCGCTTCAATAATATCACTGCAGCCTGCGCCCCCCGACCCAGCAACAATGCCCGTGCGTAAATGACTAACATGTTCATCCGTAAGCCCTGCATCTGCAATGGCTTGCTGCAAAGATAAATAGGCATATGCCGATGAATCCCCCATAAAACGCATGAGTTTACGGTCTATGTGGTCACTTAAGTTGATATCAGGGCGGCCAGCAATGTGGCTACGCAGACCTTGCTCTTTATAATCACTTACAAAGCGGATGCCAGACTTTTGCTCTTGTAGAGAGGCAAGCACTTCTTCTTTATTATTGCCTAAACAACCCACAATCCCGATACCAGTGACAACAACACGACGCATACAAAACCCTAAATAATGTTAAACAGTAAAAGTTGGCAATAAAAAATAACGATTAACACGTGATAATAAATCGAACCACAATGATGCAGTAATCTAACCACAGATAAAAGCAAAGCGTGCGTGTAAAATGAGGCTTAGAGGGCTTTTAGTTGGAATAATATTGATGCCGAATAGTTAATAAACAGACGGCTGCGGTGATTTGTGTAGAAAATGGCGATATAAGCTTTGATTTGTTTGCTTAACTCTCCACTCCAACCTTCCACTCCAACTCTCAACTCTAGAGAGACTGCACTATACTCAAAATATCAGTACTGATAACAGCAGTGGAGGTCATCAAATGTCTTTACGAATAGCGATTAACGGCTTTGGGCGAATCGGGCGGTTGGTATTTCGAGCATTAAAAGAAAGTGATATCGGATACCCTATTGAAGTGGTAGCGGTCAATGACAAAATAACCCCGGAATACATGGCTTACCTATTAAAATATGACTCAACTCATGGGCGATTTAAGGGAGAAATTGAATTCACCGATAATGCGTTGATCGTAGATGGCCGCATGATTGAAGTATCGAGTTTCTCATTGCCAGAACAAGCGAACTGGGGAGATCAAGATATTGATATTGTGGTGGAATCCAGCGGATTCTTTACCGATAATCATCAAGCCAGTGGCCACATACGAGCGGGTGCCAAGAGAGTCATCATTTCAGCACCTTCTAGCGACGTTCCGATGATCGTAATGGGTGTTAACCATCAAGAATACAATCCTCAAGACCTCGTCATCTCTAATGCATCTTGCACAACCAACTGTTTAGCACCTATCGCTAAAATTTTGCATGATAATTGGGGCATTCAAGAAGGCTTAATGACCACCATTCACGCAGCCACCGCCAGCCAAAAAACGGTTGATGGTGCAGCACCCAATGATTGGCGTGGAGGGCGTGCTGTGACCGGGAATATTATTCCTGCAGGCACTGGCGCGGCAAAAGCAGTGGCGCATGTTATTCCCGAGCTCGAAGGGCGCTTAACGGGAATGGCGTTTAGAGTACCCGTTACCAATGTATCGGTCGTGGACTTAACGGTGCGACTGCAAAAGCCCAGTGTGTTAATAGAAATACAAGAAGTGATGAAAGAAAATAGCGAAGGTGAGTTGAAGGGCATACTGGGTTATACCGACGAAGCCGTCGTCTCTTCAGACTTTATTCATGACCGCCATAGTTCAATATTTGATGCTTCGGCCAGCATGGCACTCAATGATCGGTTTTTTAAAATCATCAGTTGGTACGATAACGAATGGGGCTATGCTAATCGGGTTGTTGATTTGATGAGGCATATTAGCAAGTCTTCTTAGCAAGCCCTCAGCACGGCTTAATCATGATGTGAATCAAACTTTCCTGTAATGGCTGTTACATTGACTCCTGCAGTCAATACAATGGCTTTCAAAACCATAGTGCAAAGCCATAATTTAATCCTATAGTACAACCGCATAGTACAACTGATGATAAAGGTTAAGAATATCAGTCAATGACTGTAGGGAAAGCGAAATGGCGAAGCATAACAATAAGACTCTTGAATACGTGAGCCCTGTGCTGGTTATTGGTGGCGGCATCGCAGGCATCAGTGCGGCCATTGAGTTATTAGACAACAATCAAACGGTTTTGTTGATCGACCGTGATAGCAAAGACAAGTTTGGTGGCATGGCCAACGAAGCCTTTGGCGGCATGCATTTTGTGGATACCCCCATTCAGCGCTCAAATGGCATTAAGGATTCTAAGCAACTCGCGCTAGACGACTGGTTCGCAGCGGCCGAATTTGAGGCCGATGATGGCGAACACCCTCATGCAAAGCAATGGGCGCATACCTATATAGAGCGAAATAAAGAAGATGTGTACGACTGGTTAAATGGATTTGGTATACGATTTTTTCCTATTGTTCATTGGGTAGAGCGCGGAGATTATGGTTTTGCTAAAGGCAGTCGCGGAAACTCAGTACCTCGTTATCATCTAGCGTGGGGGACTGGCTGGGAAGTGACACAGACTCTGATTAAACAGCTGCTTAATCATAAAAATAGCGACAAGTTAACCGTTCAGTTTCAACATAAAGTTGAAAGCTTTATCTGGCAAGATGGGCGTTTAGTCGGTTGTCGTGGGCATGTTATCAATGATGCCCAAACAAATTCACATGTTTCAGAGCATTCATCAAAGAAGCCTTTTAGTATTACTGCAGAACATACCATCGTGTGTGCAGGCGGGCTGAATGGCAACCTTAAGCAAGTAGAGAAACATTGGGATAGCGAATGTTATGGGCCTTATCCAGCCAACATACTGTTAGGTTCGCACCCCTTTGCGGACGGGCTATTGCATGACGAACTTGATGCCGAGGGCAGCAGCATCAAAAATAGAGGCTGGATGTGGAATTATGCCTCAGGGGTTAAGCACCCGAAGCCAGAATATGACAATCACGGCCTAAGCATCATGCCAACTCGTTCTGGGCTGTGGTTAGATGCTCAGGGTAATCGTATTGGCCCTAAGCCTTTAATCACTGGTTTTGATACGCATAATTTGTGCAAGGTAACGGGGCATTTACCCGAGCAATACACCTGGCAATTAATGAATCTTAAAATTGCCCATAAAGAATTGGCTGTGTCGGGGTCGCATATCAACAAAGCATTCCGTAATAAAAGCTGGTTGGGTATTGTAAAAATGGCTATACGCGGTAACCGTGAAATCGTGAAGTGGTTAATCGATGACTGCGAAGACGTTGTTATTGGTGATACCTTGCCAGAGCTGGTAGCGGCCATGAACGCTCATAAACAGTGTGCCAGCACAGACGTTTCTTTGAGTAATATTGAGCGAGACATACAAGCCTACGATGGCCAAATTGAACGCGGAGAAAAATTCACCACCGATGACCAAATTCGTAAAATTCACTTTTTACGAAAATGGAAAGGCGACAAGGTAAGAACTCTAAAAGATCAGAAGATAAACGACCCTAAAGCCGGCCCGTTTATCGCCATTCGTTCGCGAATCATCAGCCGTAAAAGTATGGGAGGAATAGAAACCAATACTCAAAGCCAAGTTCTGAATCAGCAAGGGCAGGTGATATCGGGCCTGTATGCAGCAGGCGAAGCCGCAGGGTTTGGTGGAGCAGGTTGCTCAGGCATTCGATCTTTAGAAGGTACCTTCTTATCATTGTGTATTTTAAACGGACGCATCGCAGCGCAAACAATCGCTAAACAGGCTAAGTAAGCTCGATGCTAAGCCTTAAAGCTCGGCAAGAAATACTCAGCATAAGTGACTGGTTTAGCGGCACATGGTATAAAGACGGCAAAATAATTGTGCTATTTATTCCATTTGCAGCGTTAGCTAGGGTTTCTCGATGAAAGTATTGTTGGTAAAAATGTCCTCTTTAGGGGACGTGTTTCATGCACTTCCTGCAGTGCAAGATGCGTATCAGCAAGTTCCGAATCTAGAAATTCATTGGCTGGTGGAAGAAGCGTTTGCCGATATTCCTAACTGGCACCCAGCAGTCACCAAGGTGATTCCTATTGCTTGGCGTCGCTGGCGTAAAAATCTTTCGAATGCCGATGTTCGCGCCGAAATGAAAGCCTTTTACCAAGATCTGCGCAGTACCGAATACGACATCGTACTCGATGCTCAATGCCTAATTAAAAGCGCCGCAGTCACGCGTATGGCAAAAGGCCCACGCTACGGTTTAGACAAACAGAGCTGCCGAGAACCTTTAGCCGCAATGGCCTACCAGCACCCGCAATCGGTTGCCAAAGGCCAGCACGCCATTCCTCGTGTTCGCCAACTTTTATCACAAGTATTAGACTACACAATTCCTGAAACCTTCTCTTATGGTATTGACCGCAGCCGCTGGCCACGCCCAGAAATGGCAGGGGCATACCAAGGGGATTATTGGCTGTTTTTACACGGCACCACCTGGGATACCAAGTTATGGCCAGAAGTATACTGGTGTGAACTTGCCAAACTGGTGGTTGAATCTGGCCGAAAAGTCGTTTTGCCGTGGGGCAATGACGAAGAAAAAACCAGAGCTGACTCTATTGCGAGCCAAGTAACTGGTGTAGAAGTACTTCCAAAAATGGGCCTCAATGCACTCAATGCATACTTAGCGCACGCACAAGTCGTTATTGGCGTTGATACTGGATTATCTCACGTAGTGGCCGCGTTAGAAGTGCCGTCTGTTGCGATCTACGGCGCAACCGATGCAGTACTCACCGGGGTGCTAGGGCCAAAAGTAGAAGTGCTTAGCAGTAATTTATCGTGCGCACCTTGCCTAAACAAACAATGCGATCACCCAGATCGCAATGATGGCAATCCAGCACAACCACCTTGTTATCGATCTATTGCACCACAGCGAGTATTCGATGCAGCGTTAAATAAGCTGAAAGCTTAGCGTTAACACTCAAATTGAAATACTCCTTATCTATACAGTTGATTTTTATAAATGGGGTAAAGCTGTGCGCGATTGCACGATTACGACTATTTCTAATGCGCATTTGCACTGGCACTGAGAATAAAAGTCGTGCAAGATTAGTGGGTTATAAAAATAAGCACTGACATAACGAGACCCCTCGTTATTGGTGCAAATACGCATGCGCCTTCTTGCTATAAAGAGGCTGGAGCTTGGGAATGGATTTCATGAATTACCGAGTTAAATCAAATAGTTACCGTGAAGTTTCTAAAAGTCACTTCCGTGCAAACGCGCATGCGCATGATTAAGCTGTTATGCAGCTAATTGGATACCCCATAAATGAATGAAACTCAGGGAAATGTAATTTTAGAATATTCCCTTGATAGACTAAGCGAAGGCGAGTTTCTAATAAACTACGACATATCGAAGCAGGAAATACCTGCGGAGATTGAAAGACAACTGAGTAAAGCTTTAGATGAGCGCAACTCTGATAACGTTGAATTAGCTATAATGCTCGGTTTTAAATACGAGTTTTCTGAAAGTGTATTGTCCATTCTTCATAGGCTTTTAGAATGTATTTGGCACTCTAAGCATGAAGATATAATTGGACTTTTACAGGGCTTTTCATCACCGTTAAGTGTAAAGCCATTATGCAACGCAGTAGAACTGAAAGAGCAGCTTGATTACCTGAATTACGATGATTATGGCTCATACTACAAAAAATGTTTCTGGGCACTAAACAGCATCGGAAACGATGAAGCTATAGATACAATAAGGGGATTTTCTAATCATCAAGACCCTATTATTAGTGAGCAGGCCAAATATAGATTGTCGAAGTTAGCTATTCCAAAAGAGAAGAAGTCCTCTTTTTGGAGAGGGTTATTTAAATAATGAGAGCGATGCATAACAAGCGCCAGCACAACCGCACACTACGTGTGCTGGACTCGCAACAAGTTGCTCGCCTGTGTGGCGGGCGTTATGTAAGGATACTAGTTTGAATAAAAGACGAGAGGTCGTGAAGACCTATCGGTTTAAAGGAATGAAAGGAGGCGCAGTAATTGGCTTCTTTATAGGGTTAATTCTAGTTTTCCAAACTTTTGAGCCTGGCACAGCCGATATTATAAAGATATTAATTTGGACCTCTGCGACGACAATACTTTTTGCATTATTAGGCTTGTTCATATTTGGAGGTACTGCCGGATTGTTAGGGTATGATAATTCACCAAGTGAATTATCAGGTTCTGATGGTTCAGGATCGGATGGTGGCTCCGGTGGAGATTAATTACATAACAATCGCATGTTGCGACGCCACTTCGTGGCTGGGACAGTTTTCCGCTCGTATCTCGCTACAAACTGCCGCAAATGCAAAGCGTTAGTTGTCTAAATTATGACTATTGAACAAGAAAGTGTAATTGACATTATCGGTGTAAACGAAGATGAGAAATACATCTCTTTGGTTATTTCCGATCATCTTGAATGGGATGAGAAGAATGAGAAGCTCTTAACTCTTCAAAATAAAATTAATTCCTACCTGACATACATTGAATCAGGACAAATTTATGAACATCATCCCGATAGTAAAAACCTGGATGTCCATATTGTTTTAACATGCATGTATAAGCCAAACTCAGAAGGTTTGAATTTTCTAGAACTAGTTACACCAGTGATAGAAGAAGCTGGCTTTTGTTTTAAATGGAGTGTTGCAAGTGAAAGCAACTAACAAGCGTATGTTGCATCAGCCACTGCGTGGCTTGGACGGCTTTTCCGCTCGTGCCTCGCTACAAAACCGCCGCAAATACGGGCGTTCAGGCTGTAGAAAAATAGCCTGAGCCCGCGAATTACCAGCACCTTTCCTGTAAAATATCATTTTTACCGCTGATCAACGATTTCAAGGCCAATTTCTTAGACGACAATCTAAATCAAAGTGTATTTTTAGATATTAACTATTTAGAAGTATTGGGCGAAAATACTTTTGAATTTTGCCTTTACCAATTGATAACTCATCAATTAGATTTAACTGAATTTACTCGCCGTTATAAAAATAAATCTGTTGGTCGGAAAGCCTATCCCCCTGCTTTATTATTGCGTGTCATATTCTATGCCTATTACAGAGGTATCACTTCCAGTCGAGCCATTGAGCGTAATTGCAAAACTGATTTAAAGTTTATGGCTCTTGCATCTGGTCGTACACCGCACTTCACGACTATCGCAGATTTTGCCAGTAGTCATTGTGATGAAATTAAAGACCTATTTCATAAACTGTTAATGATCTGCTGTAAAAGTGGCCTAGTAGGTAAAGAGCACTTTGCCATCGACGGTTGCAAGCTTCCTTCTGACGCATCTAAAGAATGGAGTGGTACTCATGCAGATTTAAAAAAGAAATCAATTAAGCTTAGAAGCTCTGCTGAGCGTATCGTTAATAATCATTTATTAAATGATTCTGAAAAAAACGATGGTGATAAAAAGAAAGAGCTTCAGACGGTCGATACTTTAATAAAGAATGCTAATAAAATTGATGAGTTCTTAGCAAGTAATGAAAAGAGAATGGGCGTAGGCCGAAAGAAAAATGAAGTACAGAGTAATATCACCGATAATGAAAGTACTAAAATGACGACATCAAAAGGTACTATACAAGGCTATAACTGTCAGACTGCTTCTGATGAAAAGCACCAAATAGTGGTAGCGACTCATGCCGTTGGGATTGGTCAAGATCAAACTGCATTAAAACCCATGATTGAAGAAATAAAATATCAGCTTGGTGAATCGGTGCTAAATACGGGTGCTTTATTAACAGCAGATACCGGATATTCTAGTGAAGCCAATATGGAATATGTGTTTGGTGAGAATATTAATGCTGTTATTCCAGATAATAATTTTCGACAGCGGGATCCCAAATTTTCAGAATCTGAAACGGTTAAGAAACATAAGGCTCATCGTCAAAAGACAAGAAAAGATAAGTCTAAAGGTAAGCTGATATTTCCAGCGTCGGATTTTACTTTTAACAAAGAGGCCTTGGTTTGCATTTGTCCAAACGGGCACGAAATGATGTATCACGGAGATCATTTTGTTATTAGTCATAAACGATATTATCGTTTCAAATCCTACCTGAAAAACTGTAGAGGCTGCCCATTACAAACTAAGTGTATGAAGAAACCAGTCAATGAACATGGCAGGCAAGTTTCATTTGTAGTGGATCATGAAAAAAATACAAGCTACCTAGATTTGATGAAACAAAAGATAGATAGCGTAGCGGGTAAAAAAGATTACGCAAAACGAATGTGGACTATTGAGCCTGTGTTTGGAAATATCACCAGTAACAAAGGTCTGAATAAATTAAGCTTGCGAGGAAAGGCGAAGGTGACTTGTCAGTGGATGATGTTTTGCATGGTTCATAATATTGAAAAACTATGGCGTTATGGTGGTACTAAATACGTAGAAAGGATCGCGTAACGAGGTTTATTTCAGCGATCAGCCGGTAATATGAGTAAAGTAGCGATGATTTGAACATTATTTGGTGATATATTAATCAAAATATTCATTTGCTTGGTTTTCGGTATATGAATCTGAAAAAATTAAGCAATGGCTGCATAAGGATTTACTTGCTCAAAAGTTAATTTTTCTACAGCCTGGTTAGGCACTTAAACAAGTCAAGGAGTGACCCTCGATGTCTTCATCAATAATAAAAATAGATAGCATCAAGAATATAGCTATTTATAAAAATTTCCAATGGTCAAGCTCTGTAAGAGATGAAGGCAATAATATTGCTGAGTTTAAAAACATAAATGTTATTTACGGTCGAAACTATTCTGGGAAAACAACGTTATCGAGAATTATTAGATCAGCTGAAATAGGTTCACTTTCAGATAAATATATAGCACCAGAGTTTAAGTTTAGCTTTGATGATGGAAGCAATATTTCACAAGGCTCATTAACTACACATAATCACGTGATTAGAGTATTTAATGAAGACTTTGTTAAAGATAACTTACGCTTTATCACTGATGATGAACAAACTATTAATTCATTTGCAATACTTGGTGAAGAAAATACTAGGCTTGAAGAGGAAATAGAAACAAATGAAATTGAGCTTGGGAATGACGAGAATAAAAGTGGGTTGATTGGAAAGTATCTTGAAGCTAATGAAAAACATACTAATGCAGAGAGAGTTCACAACCAAAAGGCATCAGCTTTAGAGGCCAAGTTACGCGACAAGGCTAATAAAGCAGGCACAGGAATAAAGCATAATAAAGTATTTGGAAATGCCAATTACAACCTGACCAAAATACAACAAGATATTCAGAAGGTTACTAATGATTCTTATCCCTCTATTACTGATGAAAATGTCGCTGCAAACATTTCTCTTCTTAAGGAAATCCCTAAAGAAGAAATTAGCGAATCATCTCCTTTTAATTTGAAGTACTCCTCAATACTTATACAGGCTAAAGAATTAATAGAAAAAAAGATTCAAGCATCAGCTCCTATTCAAGGGTTATTGAACGATAGTGTTCTTGCCGCTTGGGTACGCTCAGGGCGAGAACAGCATGAAAATAAAAGAGAACAATGTGCTTTTTGTGGAAATGATTTACCACCAGAGCTTTGGGATAAATTAGATAAACATTTCAATCAGGAGTCTGAAAATCTCCGTTCAGCTTTGAATGATTTATTGTCTTCAATACAAAGAGAAAAAGAAAGGCTACCAAACTTATTGAAAATTAAGAATTCAGATTTTTATTCTAATTTTCACGAAGACTTAGATTTCTTAAAAGAAGAGCTTTCTTCGCGCACTACAAGTTATTTAACAACTATCGAAACGATAGAAGCACAAGTTAAATCACGTATGGAAGATATTTTTAAAAATATATTGTTTGAAGAACCTACTTCTGCAGAGGCTGAATTGAATAATATTAGGGTTTCCTTTGAGGAATACCGAATCAAAGCGAATCAATCAACCACATCATTAAGTAGTGATCAGCTTAAGGCTCGTGAAGCTCTGCGATTACACGAAGTATTTACGTTTATCAACGATATAGCCTATGTAGATGAATGCAAAGCTATAGATAAGCTCAAAGAAGAGAAAACTACAGCATTAAGGTTGAAAATAGCTAAAAGTGCCGAAGTCAGTGAGAAAAAAGCAAAGATAAATGAACTAAAAGCACAGCTAAAAGATGAGAGTAAAGGCGCTGATCAGGTAAATGAATATTTAAATGATTTTTTTGGGCATCAGTCACTTTCTTTGAAAGCGATAGAGGAAACATCTCCTAATGTTCATACAGGGTATCGATTCGAGATTACTCGTAATAATCAAAAAGCTTACCACCTTAGTGAAGGTGAATGTAGTTTGATAGCTTTTTGCTACTTCATGGCAAAACTTAAAGATATTGAAACTAAAGGCAACCAGCCTATTATTTGGATAGATGACCCTATTTCAAGTCTGGATGCGAACCATATATTCTTTGTTTACAGCCTTATTAATGCTGAAATTGTCACACCTGAAACATATGTTGATGCAGGAGAGATTAAGGAGAGAAACCGCTTTGGACAACTGTTTATTTCAACGCATAATTTGGATTTTCTAAAATACCTTAAACGCCTTCCTGGGGCATTGAATAAAAGGAAATCACAATACTTCATCATTAATAGAGCTGATCAATCCAGTGATATTTCTTTAATGCCTAAATACTTGAAGGAGTATGTGACTGAGTTTAATTTTTTATTTCATCAAATCCATAAATGCGCAGCAATCACTTCAGTAAATGATGAAAACTATACGACATTCTATAATTTTGGGAATAATGCGAGAAAGTTCTTTGAAATATATCTGTATTACAAATACCCGGCACAAGGTATGACACAAGAAACTCTAAAATTATTTTTCGGAGAAGAAAGTGTACCTGCGATCTTTACTGATAGGATTAATAACGAGTATTCTCATTTAGCGGGTGTTTTTGAACGAGGCTCTACACCAGTAGAAGTCCCAGAAATGCATACGGCCGCTAAATTTATATTAAATAAAATAGAACAAAATGATCGCGAACAATACTTGTCATTAGTACAAAGTGTTGGCGAAATCAGTGCCTAATCGGGTAGCCGGAGGTATCTAACCTCCAGCCCCCACAACACCCTGCATGCG
>OJEW01000024.1_pt1 | contig 99160 bp, 86 predicted proteins | sample 1593861 | NCBI WGS metagenome assembly OJEW01 (sample SAMN05416806, study PRJEB24817) | seawater metagenome | isolation source: Sea water | place: Canada:Atlantic | collected 2013-11
TGCTGCTAGCCGTTCCACCGTTATTATCGCTCGCAGTGTAAGTTACCGTTGCAACACCGTTTGCATTAGCAGTAGGCGTGTACTGAATTTGGTTGTTTACAATAATTGCTGTGCCTTCATCAGCGCTCGCAGTACTAATTACTAAGCTGTCGCCATCTACATCAGAATCGTTAGCGAGTACATCAATAGTAATAGGCGCCGCATCTTCGTCGATAGTTGCGGTATCAGCGGTTGCAACGGGTGCATCGTTGATTGGGTTGATAGCAATCGCTAATGTGCTGCTAGCCGTTCCACCTTTATTATCACTTGCAGTGTAAATCACCGTTGCAACGCCGTTTGCATTAGCCGCAGGCGTGTACTGAATTTGGTTGTTTACAATAGTTGCAGTGCCTATATCAGCACTCGCAGTACTAATTACTAAGCTGTCGCCATCCACATCTGAATCGTTAGCGAGCACATCAATAGTAATAGGCGCTGCATCTTCATCCATGGTTGCAATATCAGCGGTGGCAACGGGGGCATCGTTTATTGGGTTGATGGTAATGGCTAATGTGCTGTTAGCCGTTCCGCCATTGTTATCGCTTGCAGTGTAAGTGACCGTTGCAACACCGTTTGCATTAGCCGCGGGCGTATATTGAATTTGGTTGTTTACAATAGTTGCAGTGCCTACATCAGCGCTCGCGGTACTTATTACTAAGCTGTCGCCATCCACATCTGAATCGTTAGCGAGTACATCAATAGTAATGGGTGCCGCATCTTCATCCATGGTTGCGGTATCGGCAGTGGCAAAGGGCGCATCGTTGATTGGTAAAATAGTAATGCTCAGTGTTGAAGTCGCATTTGCATCTTGCGCATCTTTTATTGAATAAGTCACCGTTGCTTCACCATTTGCATCGGGGGCGGGTGCGTACTGAATTTGATTTTCAACAATTAGCGCAGTGCCACTGTCGGCAGAGACTTCGCTCAATATTAAGCTGTCGCCATCAATATCCGAATCATTGGCTAAAACGTCAATGAGCAATGCAATTGCGTCTTCATTTATGGTTGCAAGGTCAGCGTTTGCAACGGGTGCATCATTTACAGGCGTTACAATAATCGTAACACTTGCGGTACTGTCTTTCTCACCAGGAGAGCCATTTTCATACCCATCAGTAATACTGTAGGTAAGAACAGTTTGCCCAGAAAAGTTGGCCGGCGGGGTATATTCAATTTGCCCATTAACAATACTTGCTGAGCCAAGTGTGCTATTTACATTAAATAGTGTAATGGTATCGCCGTCAGCGTCTGTGTCATTTGCTAGTACATTAAGCCGTGTTGCGCTGCTATCTTCGGCTATGGTGAACTGATCATCGCTTGCCTCAGGGAACGTGTTATTTCCACTTTCACTCAGGGTTACTTGAGCGTTTGCGGTTAAGCCCTGATCGTTTGAAATTGAATAAGAAAAACTATCGACCCCAGAAAAATCAGCATTGGGTTGATAAGTGAATGAACCATCACTATTTAAATTGAGCGTGCCGTTTTGAGGCGCTGTAACAGGTACGGTATCAACAGTAAGTTCACCAGTTTCTATATTAAAATCGTTGGCTAGTAGGCCACTTTCAGCTGAGACTGAAAATAGATTGTTTCGGCTAAACTGATATGCGTCGTTTTGCGCAACCGGGTTATCAGGCTGGCTATTTACAATGATAGTCACAGTCGCTGTGGCACTCGCACCCTGAGAGTCAATAGCTGCATATTGAAACTGGTCTACCCCATTAAAGTTAGCGTCAGGTATGTAACTAAAGCTGCCATCAATGCTAAGCAAAAGTTGCCCGTGAGTAGGTGCAACTATAAAGGTGTCGTCTACCGTAAATGTGTCACCGTTAGGATCGGTATCATTGCTAAGTACACCATTTTCTGCAGAGATAACAAGCGTATTATCTTCGTTTACATTATAACTATCGTTATTAGCAACGGGGGCCGAGTTAGTATTGGTGCTTACAATAAATACAGTTGCTGTAGCTTCACCGCCTTGGTTATCAATAACTTTATATTGAAAGCTATCTTCACCTTGCATATTTGGTTCGCCTTGGTATTCAAAGCTACCGTCAGCAAATAAGGTTAGCTGTCCGCGCAGCGGCTCATTAACAGGCGCTACATCAACCCTTAGTTCATCTAAATCAACATCGCTATCATTACCTAACAAACCGGGAGCTGAAACAGTTAACGTACCATCATTTGAAATATTATAGGTATTGTTTAGGGCATTAGGCGCATCATTAATTGGGTTGATAGTTATTGCCACAACCGCGGTGTCGGTTCTGCCTAGCTCGTTAATAATTTGATAGCTAAATGCATCTTCACCATTAAAGTTAAACGCAGGCTGATAAGTAAAATCACCCGATTCGGTCATAGTTACTGAGCCATGGGAAGGGGTTACTAATACTTGTGTATTAGCACGCAGTTGTCCACTATACGGATTCGTATCGTTTGTTAGTACATTGCCTTGCAGGGCAGTATCTTCATCAATTTCAAATAAATCGTTGTTGGCTGTAGGAGCAAAAGCAAGTTCTCCACCTAGGGGAGCTATGTTTATTAAGTTAGAAAACCCACTTTCACCGCTACCATCTATGCCTGTTATAAGAGCTTGATAGCTTTTGTTTGTAATCGTGTTTGGTATTGTAAAAAAAGGGTCTGAAATGCTTAAAAATTGCTGGCCATTTTCAAGTTCATCAACATTAGAAGGCGACACACCCGGTTGCGTGGCAATGTATACGTTATAACGGTTTAGCTCAGTGTTGGCTTGCCAAGTAAGGTTAATACCTTGATCTTCTCGTTGAGCTGTTACTCCTACAATTTGATGAGGCTGCCAGCTAAACGTAATTGCATCGGCAAGAACTTGGTTTTGCAGTGTATCTGTTATCCATATTTCTAAGCGTAATTCTCCGGCACTTACACCATAAATAGATGGGCTTAACCCAATAACAGAACGCTCGTATTCATTACCACAATCAGATGAGCAAATAGGTAGGCTTTTATTAACGCTGGGTAATACTAAGTTTATTTCGCTAATGCCATCGGGATCGCGGGCGTTAAGTAAAAATGAAACATTACCCTGTACTGTTTCTGTTTGAGTAAAGCCAATAGTAGCTTGCGAGTTTGCTATAGCTGAGCCCACAGCGCCGCGACTCGCGGTATTTTCACCTAAAATCTGTATTTGTGTTGTTTTATTACTGGCTAAAACGCCCGCTAAATTTACAAAACTTGCAACGGCTGGTGGGTTAACTGTAGATGTAGGCGCTTGCGCTGACGCTTGAGGTTGTTGCTCATCTGAGCCTCCGCAAGCACTTAGTGCAAACATCATTGAACCAAGCAAAAAGTGTTTTTTGGCGGTCATTATTTAATACTCCAAAATAAAAGCGGTCTATCCAATGTGTTTACGGTTCTAAAATAAAAGAACCGCTCGCGTTTACATCTGGATTATTAATTTCACTCAACTGAAAGTTACCTATAATGGTGTCTAGGTCATTTAAAAACACCGCGTCTATATCACCTTGTGCTTTATTGTTTCCGTATGAGGCAAACGTAACAGCTAAATCAAGTTCACTTAGATTTATTAAACCACTGTACGCGGCATACCATGTACCACCTGCATCATTAAAGCTAATTTCGCCATCGGGCACTGTTCCATTGTCAAAATCAACGGCCATAGTCATAGAAAAGTCGGTAACGCCTCCTGCACTTGAAGCCACACTAAAATCAGAAGCGTTGTAGTTAAAAATACCTTGGCGCTGAGCTATTTGGTCAACTAAAAAGGCGTTATCTACAGCCTGAAATTGCTGCTCAGAGTATGCGTCTGCTGTGCTATCATCTTCTATGATTGTGTTGTTTGTTGAGGCTGTTTGAGTTTGCTCTGTTTCTTCACTTTCGCTATTAGGCTCAATAGTTGCAACGGTTTGATCAAATACAGCTGCGGCACGCGTTGTTGTAAAAACATCACCAGTACTTGTAATTTGTGCAAACGAAAACGCTTCATTATCACCAAGCGACAGCACGTTATTATTTGTAAGTGTTAGGTCGATTGCACCATCCCATACAGCTATAAATACATCACTACCTACTAGCTGCACTTCAAAGTGCGTGCCACGAATACCAATTGACCCCACAGGGGTTTTGACGTCATAAGCACCGCCATTTTTTTTGATAACGCCAGATATAGAACGCAGGCCGCCTTTGAGTAACTCAATAGATGCAGACCCTTGTTGTGTGTTTTTATCAAACTGGTAATTGGCTATATTAAGTTCTGAATTTTCTTTTAAAGAAATTAAACCGCCATCTAACATTGAAAACTGCGCTTTACTTTGGTTGCCAGTCATTATTCGGTCTATACCAAAAACAGTATCACGACGCTGCAATTGACGTTGTTGGGTTGCCTCATTTGTTGCTAATACAGAACCACGGGCCAAAATTGTTTTACCCGCAGGCTCACTTGCTTGCGCATAAAAATTTACACAAAGTAAGGCGGTAATGATAGGAAGTATGTGTTTCATAAATACCTTAAATTAAAATGAGTAAGAGGCGCTTAAATTAATGTCTAAACGGTCGTATTCGAACAAAGCAATATTGCTGCTTTTATCCTGGTAGTTAGTGGTTAGTTGCAACGCAAAATCACGACTAACTAAGTAGCGAACAGTAGCCGAGAGCATAAGTAGATTATCGGCACGTTCTTGCAAAAATAAAGGATGATCTTCTTGATAATTAATCCATTGGTAACCAGCAAGTGAAAGTAATTGCCAATTTTTGGCTAATTGAGTGTTGGCTTGGTAGTACACACTGGTGCTTTGGCGACTATTGAACTCTCCCTGAGTTAAGTCTGCGTCTTCATTTTTAACATTGACACTAAAGCGGTTAAACCAATGCTGTGTTGAATAACTTACTCCTGTATTAATCGCATAAAATGTATTATCGAGCTTGTCGTCAAACCGGTTGTTTAATTCCCCCCCACTGAGCGCTGCAAAAAGGGTAATACCGTCTGATAACGCAAAATCAGCCCCCAAGGTAATAGCCGACTCAGTTCTATAAAGTTCTGAATCAAGCATTAAAGGCGTTGTTGAAGCCTGAACGTGCCAATTAATACTTCCAATATCATAATTGTATGCAGCACTAAAATGGGCATTAACTCTGTCATACTGACTAAGTTCGGCGAATTTATACCATCCAGCGTTAGCGTTTATTACTACAGTGCTTTGTTGGTTAATAGGGTAAGAGTATTTACCTGAGTAATTAAGCTTAGCGTAACTATCATCTGTGCTTTTGCTTTCAGGAGATAATAAAAATTCCCCAATTTCAGGAATAATAATTGTATCTTCTGTAGTGCCTGCATTTACGTTGCCATCAACACCTAACGCAAACTCAATATTTTGAGAATAAAAATCACCTGCTCGTTTACTTTGTAAAGCGACCTTATCTAGCAATGCCCGTGCAGAGGTTTTTATAGTGTTTGGCGCCATAGATGAGTTAACAAGTATTAAGGCTTGATTTTGTGCAGCAGGAAAGTTTTTTACCAACATATAAGCGCGAGCTAAAAATAAACGCGCTTCATACCACTTTGGGTTGCTTTCAATGGTGCGCTCAAAAGCAAAAATAGCCTCAGCAGTATGATTTAACTTTAAAGCAGAAACGCCTAACAAAAAATCATAAGTGGGCTCGCCTAAATACTGGTTTTGTTCGTGGCTTAGCTGGTAGGCTTGATGAAATTTTTTTTCAGAGACTAATTTTTGTACATCGATTAAAAACTGACTGTAGCTGTTAATATTTTGTGCAATAGAACTAAAACTGAGGGCGGTTAAATAACTACATAGGAAAAGCTTTAGAATCGGTTTAATCATACTTAGTTATATATCTTGAAAAGTGTAGATATATTTTACAGTAAAAATAGGTTTTGAACAGAAAACAAGCGGTTTTTAATGAAAATACATAATAAATTCAATGATATTTAATTTTAAGCATAAATATCAATTCATCGAAGATAATATAGGGCTAACAAATTTGAATATAAGCGGGTTTAAAAAGTTTGTGTAAGATTAACGTTGTAGATTTTATTTACAGAGGGAGATTGGTATAGAAAAAATGGGGCGATTGACGGGGCTTGAACCCGCGACAACCGGAATCACAATCCGGGGCTCTACCAACTGAGCTACAACCGCCACTACACACCTTGTTTGGTGTGGCGCGCATAATACATAAAATAATAAACCTTGTGAAGCCTTAAATTAAAAAAAATTAAATTTAAAAATAAAATCTAAAAATTCACTCTCGTACAGCGAAAGTTCAGTAATGCTTCTTCAAGCTATGCGCGATTAAAAACTATAAACAATTCGCCATATATATAGTATGAATTCATTAATAAATGAGAACAAATTGTAAATTAATGTATAATGCTATCCGGAAAAATACTAATCAAAAACATTTGGAGTAAACATGGATTCAGTACTTAATTGGCTTAATGATAACTCAGGCTTAATTTTACACTATAGTATTCAAGCAGTTGTTGCGCTTATTATCTTTTTAATAGGTAGTAGGGTTGCTAAGTTTTGTTCAAACTTAACAGAAAAGGGCTTTGCGAAAAAACAAGTAGATAAAGCGGTTGGCTCTTTCGTAGCAAGTATTGTGTATACCCTTGTATTTGCACTAACAGTACTAATGGCGCTTTCGCAAATTGGTATTGAAACAACGTCATTCATTGCTATTTTAGGTGCAGCCGGCTTAGCGGTAGGTTTAGCGTTACAAGGTTCACTGTCTAATTTTGCGTCGGGTGTACTAATCATTTTACTTCGTCCGTTTAAATCGGGTGATTTTGTAGAAGCCGGTGGCAAATCTGGTACGGTTAAAAAAATCGAAATATTCTCTACAGAACTTCGCACACCAGATAATAAAGTAATTATTGTGCCAAACTCTCAAATTATGTCAGGTGCGATTACAAACGTATCGCGCGAATCAACTCGCCGTATCGATTTAGTAATTGGTGTTGGTTACGATGCTGATTTACGTCAGGCAAAAGAAGTATTAAAATCAGTACTTGATGCAGAAACACGCTTACTTACAGACCCTGCTTATACCGTAGCTGTTTCTGAACTAGGTGATTCAAGCGTTAACTTTGTTGTGCGTCCTTGGGTTAATGCTGCTGACTACTGGCCTACATATTTTTCATTAATGGAAAATATTAAAATTGCACTAGACGACGCAAATATTTCAATTCCATTTCCGCAAATGGATGTTCATTTACACAAGCAAGACTAATTTTTAGTATTAAATAGGTTATTTTTAATGAAATTAAAGCTTTTATCAGTGTTAGTTGCAGCATCTGCTGCGACTAACGCTTTCGCTGAAGATACAGAGCAAAAAACGTGGGAAGTTACCAGTGAGCTTGGTGCTATTGTTACCAGTGGTAACACTGAAACAACAACGCTTAAAGGTGGTATTAAAGTACAACACAACCTAGAAAGCTGGAACAACGAGTACAAGCTTGACGGAATCTACAAAGAAGATGAAGTTGATGATGCTAACGGTAAAAAAGTTACTCAACGTACAAACGAAAAGTACTCAATTTCGGCCCAAGGTAACTACAAATTAAATGAAGAGCATTCTCATTTATTCATTTATGGTTCACACGTTTCAGACTACTTTGGCGCATACCGCAGTGAGTCTGTAATTTCAGCGGGTTATGGCTTACGTTTGTTAAATGAAAAAACAATGTGGTTAAGCGCAGAGATTGGTCCGGGTTACAAATACTTTGAATACCCAGATGACAGCACTGAAGTAGATGAAAATGGCAAACCACTTGCTGGTGAGTTTGAAGGTGAAGTGATTGCCCTTGGTAAATTAGACTACAATTGGCAAATTTCTGATAATGCACGTTTTACGCAGCTAGTGGCGGTTGAATACGGTGACACGAACACTAAAACACGTTCAGAAACGGCATTACTTGCTAAAATTAATGGCTCTCTACAAATGAAAGTGGCTTTTAATGTTACCAACAACTCAGACGTTGCTGATGACAAAGAAAGCACAGACACAGAGACGTCATTTACACTAGTTTACAGTTTTTAACCAAAACCATTAAATTAGTGACACTAAAATGACAAAAGGGGCGAAAGTCCCTTTTTTATTTGCCTCAGATTAATGTATTATAGCCACCAATTTTGGTTGTAGACCTAGGGATATACCTACTCGTGAAAGTTTTTACACAATTATTAAGTGCTTTTGTTCTTTTATTTAGCATCAACGCTATGGCTTTTACGCCAACTGCTTCGCAGCTAGAGCAATTTAAAAAACTACCTAAATCACAGCAAGAAGCCTTAGCTAGGCAGTATGGTGTTGACCTTTCTTCAATCACAGGATCAAATCAACCAAGCAATCAAACACAAACCAGTCAGCCAACGATTGGCGAACGCGAAGAACCACAGCAAGCAGAACTCAGCGATGACGAGCGCTTTAATCCAAAAAAAGATGAATTAAAACCATTTGGTTATTCACTGTTTGCCGGTGAGCCAACCACTTTTATGCCAAATGAAAGCGCAGCAGTTCCTGATACTTATTTAGTCGGCCCTGGGGATCAGTTAAACATTAACTTTTATGGTAAAGAAAGTGAAAGTTTTGATGTTACAGTCGATCGTGAAGGCAGAATTAGCATTCCTGATTTAACACCAGTCCAAGTAGCAGGCTTAACGTTTGCAGAAGTAAAAGCGCTTATTAATGCTAAGGTAGAGCAAGAAGTTATTGGCGTAAAAGCGTTTGTATCGCTTGGGCAGTTACGCAGTATGCGTATTTTAGTATTAGGTGAGGCTTACAAACCGGGTAGCTATAGTGTTTCGTCTTTAACCACCGTATCGCATGCATTATTTGTCAGTGGTGGTGTATCTGACATTGCTTCTCTTCGTAATATTCAAGTTAAACGCGCTGGTAAAGTGGTTAGTAACTTCGATTTATACGATTTACTGATCAAAGGTGATAGCAGTAAAGATATAGTATTAAAACCTGGGGACGTTGTATTTGTACCTTCTGTTGGTTCACAAGTAACGGTTGAAGGCCTTGTAAAACGCCCGGCTATTTTTGAACTTAAACAAGGTGAAACAGCTAAACAACTTTTAAACATGGCCGGCGGATTAAAACCAGAGGCTTATGCTAAAAACGTGGTTGTTGAGCGTTTTAATAATCAGCGTAAAGAAATACTCTCTGTTGATTTTAGCAAAAGTAACATTAACTATATTCCACAAGATGGCGATCGAGTTCGTTTTAATTCGGTAAGTTCACAATACGAAAATTCAATTAGCCTAATTGGTACTGTTGCACGCCCAGGTAACTATCAGTGGTACCAAGGTAAACGCATTTCAGACGTACTTAAGTCTGTGCGTGGCGATTTACTCCCCCAAGCAGATTTAAGCTATGGTTTATTAATTCGTGAAACAAACATTAATGGTGACATAGAAGCGCACCAGTTTGACGTAGCGCAAGCGATTATTAAAAACACTGACAATAACCTAGCGCTAAAAGCTAATGATAAAATCATTGTATTTAGCCGCTTTGAAGAAAAAGAAATAGAAAAAACAGCGCTTGAAAACATGGCGCTAAGCCAAGAACAACAAGAGCAACAATTTAAAGCTGAGCAATGGCATAAGTTTAAACAAAAAGAGTTTGAAAAATACATCGGTATAAGTCAAAAAGATGAAACTATTAAAAAAAATCAGCAAGGGCTTACAATTGCTGATTTCTCAAAACGTAAAGCGAATCAACAATCGCAAGAATTAAAAGCAGAAGACTATGCTTTTTTTAGTCGCCATAACTTACTTCTTCCTATTATCGAAAAGTTAAAACAGCAAGCATCAATATCGCAAGCTATGCAACTAGTTGAAATTAACGGTAACGTCACTTACCCGGGTATTTACCCTCTTACAGTGAGTGGCGAAGTAGCCGACTTAGTAACCGCAGCCGGTGGCTTATTAGAATCGGCTTATACTAAACAAGCTGAAATAACGCGCATTGTTTTAGGTGATGCCTCTCAGGTAGAACATGTACGATTTGATCTTGAAAGTGCACTAAAAGGTGAATCACAAAACAATATTACCCTTCGTAGCAAAGACAGCATTAACATTTTCTCGATTCCTAACTGGCAAGAAAATGTAAAGGTAGAGCTAAAAGGCGAACTGAAATTCCCGGGTACCTACACTATTCGCCGAGGCGAAACGCTCACTGATTTACTTAAACGTGCAGGTGGATTTTCTGATTTTGCAGAACAAAACGCAGCAATATTTACCCGTGTTTCTATAAAAGAGCAAGAGCAACAACAGCTTGCTCGTTTATCAACCGAGCTTCGCCGCGATATTGCTTCTAAAAGCTTCCAAAACTCAGTTAGCGGTAACTCTCTTTCATACGATGAGATGGATAAACTACTAAACGATTTAGCTAGTGTTGAAGCGGTAGGACGTTTAGTTATTGATTTACCATTAATAGTAAATAACCAACAAAACTTAGTACTACAAAATGGCGATACGCTTTACGTACCAAGTAAGCGTGATTCTATAAGCATTATTGGTGAAGTTAACTATTCTACATCGCATCTTTATAAAGCTGGTGTAAGTGTTGATGATTACATTGACCTAAGCGGCGGCCTTAAAGAGCGAGCTGCAGAAGACCGCATTTACATTATTAAAGCCAATGGCTCTGTTGAAATTCCAAATACAGGAGGCTGGTTCGCGGCTAATAATGCAAACCAGTTAGAGCCAGGCGATACAATAGTGGTACCAATGGATGCTGGGCACATGGATAAGCTAACACTGTGGAGCACAGCGACGCAGATCCTTTATCAACTAGGTGTAGCAGTAGCCGCAATTGGTAGCCTTTAATTAAAGCAATAAACTAGCAACTAAAGCCAAAGAAAACCTTTGGCTTTAGTTGGCATGTACAAGATAGTAAAAACAAAATTTATATTTTTATCAGGCCTTAGGAACTGCAACCTAGGGGCGGAAGCGTGCTCTAGGGGCTATGCAAGCAAATAATTCTGCCTTCAGGTTAGAACGAGAGAAACTCTGCGACGAATTGGATCGCAATCCTGGCTGCCAGACTAATAAATAGCTTTAGCTATCAACCGAGATTTATATGAACAATAACAAAGCAAGTATAAAAGAAAATAACGATTACGTACAAAGCCGTGACATCGCCGACGACGAAATAAACTTGCGTGAACTCTTTGCCGTAATTTGGAAGGGTAAATGGATAATTATAGCTGTAACTGCCTTGTTTGCTCTGGCATCCGTTTTTTATGCAATCCACCTACCTAATATTTATAAGTCAGAGGCGTTGTTAGCTCCTGCAGAGCAAGAAAATTCAGGTGGTTTAGCAGGCTTAGCAGGCCAGTTCGGTGGTTTAGCGAGTTTGGCTGGCGTTAATTTAGGTGGCGGTTCAAGCAATAAAGCACAATTAGCAATTGAGGTGTTAAAATCACGCCAATTCACCAGCGATTTTATTAAAAAGCACAACATTCTCCCTGATTTAATGTCCGCTAAAACATGGAATATGCAAACAGATGCCATTATCCATGACAGCGAAATATACAATGCTCAAAATAATAAATGGGTGCGAGAAGTTTCTGCACCTTTTAAACCAAAGCCTTCAATGCAAGAGGCATATAAAGAGTTTAGTAAAATTCTTAGTGCCAGCACAGATAAAGAAACAGGCATGGTTAAAATATCGATTGAGCATGTTTCTCCAACTATTGCTCAACAATGGGTGAGCTGGTTAATACAAGATATTAACCAAACCATGAAGCAGCGTGATGTGTTAGAGGCAATAAAAAGTACCGACTTTTTAACTCAGCAACTAGAACAAACTAAAATTGCTGATATACGTGCTGTTCTCTATAAACTTGTTGAAGAGCAAACTAAAACAATTATGTTTGCAAAAGTGCGCGACGAATATGTATTTAAAACTATAGACGCAGCACTCGTGCCAGAAGAAAAGTTTAAACCTAAGCGTGCTTTAATCTGTGTGCTGGGTTTACTTTTAGGTGGCATGTTAAGTGTAATGATAGTATTGATCAGACATTTTGTTGGTAATTCCAAATCCTGAATTTGGAACCTACTTTCGGGCCTGTTGGACACGTTTAAATAAAAGTATAAAAACAAGTAATTATAATGGGGTAGTTAAATTGACTGTCTCAATTTAGAAAAAGTGTCTCAGTCCTTAATTAAATGACTGAGACACTTTGTAGAAATAAAACATAATTAGGACTGCGCAAAGCGTCTTTGCACGAATAATCCCCAAAAAATATAAAGGTATTTATTGTGAAAATATTAATAACTGGTGGTGCAGGCTTTATTGGTAGCGCCGTTATTCGTCACATACTTTCTAACACTCAAGATAGTGTAACTAACGTTGATGCGTTAACGTACGCAGGGAACCTAGAGTCTCTTTCAAATGCAGATGAGTCTGAGCGTTACTATTTCGAACACGTTGATATTTGTAATCGAACGGAATTAGATCGAGTTTTTAATACACATAAGCCTGACGCTGTGATGCACCTAGCGGCTGAAAGCCACGTTGATCGTTCAATCACTGGTCCTGCCGAATTTATACAAACTAATATTGTAGGAACTTATACCTTATTAGAAGCGGCTCGTGAATACTGGAATACATTAAGTAACGATGCCAAAAAATCGTTTAGGTTTCATCATATCTCAACTGATGAAGTATATGGTGATTTACCTCACCCTGATGAACAAGAAGGTGAACTTACATTATTTACAGAAGAAACATCTTACGCGCCTAGTAGTCCCTATTCTGCAAGTAAAGCATCGAGCGATCATTTAGTAAGGGCATGGCTGCGCACGTATGGGTTTCCTACAATTGTCACTAACTGTTCAAATAATTATGGGCCTTACCACTTTCCTGAGAAGTTAATTCCTTTAGTGATACTCAATGCCCTTGAAGGAAAAGACTTGCCTATTTATGGTAAAGGCGACCAAATACGTGACTGGCTATACGTAGAAGACCATGCGCGCGCTTTGTATAAAGTAGTGACCGAAGGTATTGTTGGAGAAACCTATAACATAGGCGGTCACAATGAAAAGCAAAATATTGAAGTGGTGAAAAGTATTTGCAGTATTTTAGATACTTTAGTGCCTAAAGATTCCCTATATTCAGAACAAATAACGTTCGTGGCAGACCGCCCGGGCCACGACAGACGTTATGCTATTGATTCATCAAAAATGCAAAATGAGCTAGGCTGGACACCAGAGGAAACATTCGAGAGCGGTCTACGCAAAACAATTGAGTGGTACTTAGTAAATCAATTGTGGTGTGAAAATGTACAAAATGGTTCATATCAACGCGAACGCCTAGGCGAAATTAAACATAAATAAAGGAGCATTTTGTGAAAGGAATTATTTTAGCTGGGGGATCAGGCTCTCGACTTTATCCACTAACACGCGGTGTATCAAAGCAATTACTCCCAGTTTATGACAAGCCAATGGTATATTACCCAATATCAACGTTAATGTTAGCGGGAATACGCGATATATTAATAATCACTACACCAGAAGATAGTGATAGCTTCAAACGTTTATTAGGTGATGGTAGCGATTACGGCATTAACTTGAGTTACGCGATTCAACCCTCTCCAGACGGACTTGCACAAGCCTTTATTATTGGTGAAGACTTTATTGGTGATGATAGCGTGTGCTTAGTACTTGGCGATAATATCTATTACGGTCAATCGTTTAGTAAAACGCTTAAAAACGCGGCAAGTAGAGCATCAGGTGCTACGGTATTTGGCTATCAAGTTAAAGACCCAGAACGATTTGGCGTAGTCGAATTTGACAAAAACATGAAAGCTATCTCTATAGAAGAAAAGCCTGAAAAGCCAAAGTCAAACTATGCTGTTACAGGTTTATACTTCTATGACAATCGTGTAGTTGATCTCGCTAAACAGGTAAAGCCCTCTCACCGTGGTGAGCTTGAAATAACCACCTTAAACGAAATGTATTTAAACGATGGAAGTTTAAATGTTGAGCTGTTAGGGCGTGGTTTTGCTTGGCTTGATACTGGGACGCATGAAAGTCTTCATGAAGCATCATCGTTTGTACAAACTATTGAAAACGTACAAGGTTTGAAGGTGGCATGTTTAGAAGAAATAGCATGGCGCAACGGTTGGTTAAGCACAGATGAATTACTTACAATAGCTAAACCAATGATGAAGAATGAATATGGTCAATATTTAACTCGTTTGGCGTCTGAGGCAAAGTAATGAAAGTACTTATTACTGGTAAAAATGGTCAAGTTGGAAGCTGCTTGGTATCGCAATTAATTGATATCCCTTCCATTGACTTTTTGGCGTTAGGACGAGAAGAGCTTGATATAACGAATGCAGAACAAGTTAATGAAGTAGTAAACAAGTATCAGCCGACTATTATAATTAATGCGGCGGCATATACTGCAGTTGACAAAGCAGAGTCTGAATTTGGGCTGGCAAATGCTATAAATAATGTTGGTCCAAAAAACTTAGCGAAAGCAGCATCGAATGTGAATGCGGTCATTCTTCATATATCAACTGACTATGTTTTTGCTGGTGATAAAGGCGGCTTATACACAGAGGGTGATGAAGTAAACCCACAAGGCGTTTACGGTAAAACTAAGCTTGCTGGTGAGCAAAGTGTTGCACAAGAGTGCGATGCTCATATTATTTTTCGTACAGCTTGGGTGTTTAGCGAATATGGGAATAACTTTGTAAAAACGATGCTGCGTTTAGCACAAACACGCGATACTCTAGGTGTTGTTGGGGACCAATTTGGCGGCCCAACATATGCAGGTGATATAGCGAAAGCGTTAATTAACATAGCGCAACAGCTTCAGAAAGGTATTACTAAGTTCGGTGTATATAACTACTCAGGCTACCCACACGTTAGCTGGCAAGAGTTTGCAACAGAAATATTTTCTCAAGCGTTATCGCAACAAGCGATTGAATCGCCCGTAACAGTTAGTGCAATTTCAACCTCAGAGTATCCGACTCCTGCTAAACGTCCAGCTAATTCAAAATTGGATTGCAGTAAAATTTTAACAAATTTTTCTGTAGAGCCAAGTGACTGGAAAGCCGCATTAAACACTATTCAAAAATATAAATAAGTAGGCTGAAAAAATGAAAGTAATCGATACAAGCATCCCAGATGTGAAAATTATAGAGCCTACAGTATTTGGTGATGAACGCGGGTTTTTTATGGAAACCTGGAGCCAAAAAAAATTTGAAGAGCTAGTTACAGGTAAACCAACTCGATTTGTTCAAGATAATCATTCTAAGTCAAATAAAGGGATTTTACGTGGTTTACATTATCAAACTGAAAATACTCAAGGGAAACTTGTTCGAGTTATTTCAGGGGAGGTTTTTGATGTGGCTGTTGATATTCGAAAAGGCTCACCAACTTTTGGAAAGTGGGTTGGTGCATATCTATCAGCTGAAAATAAGCATCAATTATGGATACCTAAAGGTTTTGCTCATGGTTTCTATGTGACGAGCGATAAAGCTGAATTTGTTTATAAATGTACGGATTATTATAACCCGAAAGCTGAAGTATCTATTGCATGGAATGATAATATCTTGAGTATTCAGTGGCCTATTGAAAATAAGCCTGTGTTATCCAGTAAGGATACTAATTCATTATCAATTGATGAAGTAAGTTCACGTGGTCTCTTGACCCCTTATTGTTAAGAGTGAATGTTATTACACTCATTTAATTGCAGTTAAAATTTACTTCTAAATTTATACGATTCAGTGATGAGTTATTCTTAGAGTTAGCTAGTCATGAATATAAGCTATATTAGCGTAACCAAGTAATTTATATTAAAAAATTGGTAATATGAACAGAAGTAACAAATTAAAAGCTTCAATATCAACATCGCTTATCGCAAAAGTAACTACTTTATTACTGCAGTTAACGTCACTACCTATGGTTGCAGAAAAGTTTGGAGCAGAGGGGCTAGTTTTTTACTCAGTTTTATTAAGTATAAACTCTTGGTTGATGCTTTCTACAGCAGGAATATCACCTGCAATGATTACAAAAATATCGGGTTCGAGTAGCAGTGATACTGCTAGGGTGTGGATTACCAATGGTATGGCATTATTTTTGGTAATTGGTTTGTTTGTTTCTTCTATTATGATTATTTTCATCAATATAATAGATGTTAAAAATCTGCTTTTATTGGGTTTGAGAAGTGAAAATTTATTCGCGGGGATATTTATAGTATTTATTTTATTCATGAGCCAATGTATCTGTCTTCCAGTTGATGCAATCGTTTTATCCTTTCAAAAGCAATATTTGTCGAGTTTAGCTATTTGCATCGGAAGTATAGTCTCTATTATTACCTTAATTTTCTTTCGTGATTATATTGATTCAGTCCCTATTTTTCTTTTAGTTGTAATTCTTCCAGCATTAATTATGAAATATATTACAGGCCTCTTATTTACTATCAAAGAAAACTTGTTTTTGGTAGGTTTAATTGATGCCAGGATTATAAAAGAACTTTTTTTATCAGCATTAGAGTACACAAAAGCTTCGACTTTAGTTAATTTTATATTGAATGTATTACCTGTAATTATCTTAGCTAAGTTTAGTAGTATTGAGTGGTCGTCACAATATAGTAGTTTAAATTCTCTTATACTACTTTGTAGTGGTTTGTTTTCTATTATTTCTCTTCCATTGATACCAGCTCTTAGGGAATCACTTATTAAAGGTGAAAAAACCTGGTTCGAATCTAGTGTGAAAAGACTGAAATCTTATGGGTTTTTATTAATCACAGCCAGTTTAATAGTTGGAAGCACTATTGCAGAGTATTTGGTTACTTGGTATTTTTCTTATAAAATTGACTTTTCATATTTTTATGTGTTTTCTGCATCATTATATTTCTCATCGTTAATTTGGAGTAATATGTTTTTTTGCATACTTACAGCTAAAGATGAAATAAATAAAATTTCCAATATATTTTTAATCAAAGCAATTACCTCTATTTTAGTGCTTATTTTAGTTTTGTATTTCCAGCTCGAAATAAATCCATTTATAGTGTTTTTTATGTGCTTTTTAATTGTGGAATTACCTTCTTCATTAAAGTTAGAGAAGGTTTAAAAATGCTATTTAAATATAATGATTTAGAAAATAGACTTATATACATAACCATTATTTTATTATTATATGGTTTTTATATATTATCTCCTGTCAGTAAGTTTTTAGGTTATACAGAAGGTATATCACCAATAACGATAGTGTTAAGAATATGTCAGGTAGTATTTTTATTTTTGCTTTTTTTTATATCAGTAAAAACTGATAATAGAAGAATAAAGTTTACACATCTTATTGCTATAATGTCAGTTGTATGCATTTATATAATGTTTACTTATAGGGTTTTTATTGACTCGGTATACTCAGAAAAATTCATTGATGACTCTTATCTTGTTGAGTATTTTGTCTTTGGGTTACTTTTTAGTTTGCTTGCCTCTATCCTAATTTCTATTAATTCAACGAGAGAATTACTACTCGAAGTAATGGTAAGTTTAAAAGTGCTATTATTGATTTCAACGGTATTAATAATCTCGCTTTTTTTATTGGATTTTAGCAGTGGTGGTCTAACTAATATTAGGGCTGGATTTGAAAGACTAAACCCGATTTCAATCGGAAGAGCAAGTGCAGTATTAATAATTATCGAGATGTTTATTCCAAGTAAGCATAAGCTATTATCACTTTTAATCTTTATCGTAGGTTCAACAGGGTTGTTGTTATCTTTAGCAAGGGGGCCAATGTTAGGATTAGCTGTTGTATTATTTATTTTCGTTTTAGGTAATTTTAGCTTGAAGAAAATAACTTACTTGGTCATTTCTTTATTTGCGATAATAATTATTTACACTTCAGTATCTCAGTTCGTTGGTTACAATGTTGATTTAATAGAGATGTTTAGTAAAGTAGGTGGCAGCGAAGATCAGAGTGCAAACCAACGATTTTCATTATATATTTCAGCCTTTGAACAATTCTCTAATTCTCCTTTTATAGGGGATAGAGCGGTGGAAATTAATACAAATTATTATCCACATAATTTTTTAATTGAAGTTATGATGTCTATAGGAGCGGTAGGTCTAGTCGTTTTTATTTTTATTAACATTATAACAATTGCTGTATATTTTAGTTCTAATATAATATTAGATAAAATACTTAAGTTAGTATTTTATCTCTACATATTCTATTTTGTTAATGGAATGTTTTCTGGTAGTTTGTTTCAATCAAAGGAATATTGGATTTTACTTCTACTAATTTTCCCCTTGGCTTCTAAGGTTAACTCTATAAATGACAGTTTTAGTTGTATCAGGAACCCGTCCAGATAAAATTGGCGTGGGCGAGATTTTTTTATCGAATATGTGTAGTGGGATTGATGTAAAAAGAATTTTTGTTTCAGATGTAGATAAAAATATAGCCATTAGCGATGCGAATTGTGTAGATAGCTTTTTTTACAAAAATATCTCATGGCCAATACTTTCTGATATAAATATATACTTTTTCTATAAAACTAAAGCAGCGGAGTATGCTCGTGAAATTCTGACTGAAATAAGAAAAGATAAGTATAAAGAGGTAGTATTCGTATTATCTAGTCCAGCTATAATTTTAATATTGTCAGAAATAATAAAAATTAATGGGCGATTCAAATTTAGAGTATTAGTGTGGGATGTATTAGAGTATATCTGTAGTAACCTCAGAGTTTCAAGGTTTACCTCAAATATGCTAGGCAAAGCATATAAAAAAATTATAAATTCATCTTTGTCATTGGGCGTTGTATCTGAAGGCATGTATAGAAACTATTTTGCTTTGAATAAATTTGATATTGAACCTAATAAAGTATTTATACTTAGAAATGCTATTGATAATCAGGAAAAATATAGTAAGAACTTACCTATGTTGACTGATAGTAAAGCCAAGAAGTTTAGGATTGTTTTTGCGGGTTCCTTATATTGCAGAGCAGAGTGGGATGCATTAGTGACAGCGCTTCAATCCGTTGATTTTATAGTATCAAACAAGAAGGTTGAGTTGGTTTTTATCGGAACGCCAGGTAGACTTACTAAATTCCCCGAATTTGGTGTTATTAATTTAGGTTATTTGACTCAGAGTCAAACTCTTAATGTAATAAAAGATTGTGATGCTGGTTATATGCCTTATTGGTTTAGTTTAAAAAAAGAGTTAGTTGTTAAAACTTCATTCCCAGGAAAAGTAACTTCATACCTATCAATGAATTTGCCAATTTTTTACCATGGACCAGAAAGTGCCGATGTATGTGGTTTTGTTTTGAAATATAACTGCGGAGTTACTTGTACGTCACTAGAGCAAAATAGAATCTTACATTGTATTGAAAAACTTATGAAAGACGCGAAAAATATTGATTTAGAAGAAGCGTCTAGTTTATTCAAACAAGAAACGGTTTCTACCCAATTTAAAAAATTTGTTAATTTAGATGATTAAATTTAAAAATGAAAACGAAGTACCTGTTTTAATTCTTTCCTTCAATCGATTAGGAGGGATGCAAGATACTTTCAATATACTCCGAGAAATTAAAGTCAAATATATCTATTTAGCCTCAGACGGTGCACGTAGTGAATCTGAATCTTTCGATGTCGATGCAATAAGAAGTAAAGTTGAATCTTTTATTGACTGGCCATGTGAAGTTAAGACCTTGTACCAAAAAGAGAATCTTGGCTGTAAAAGAGCAGTTCATACTGCAGTACAATGGTTTTTTTCTGAGGTAGACGCAGGTATTGTACTAGAAGACGATTGTGTACCAAATAAGCGCTTTTTTAGTTATTGTCGCAATATGCTAAATAACTATAGAAGTGATTTGAGAGTTGCCACTATATCTGGTAGAAAACACTTCGATTTAGATATGCATCAAGATTATTCGTTTTGTTCTCGCTTTTTTTGTTGGGGCTGGGCATCTTGGTCTGATCGAATATTAGGGTTAGATGTAGAACTTCCTTATAAATCCAATTTTAAGTTATTAAACACGCCGAGTAGTATTGTGGAGCGTTTATATGTTCAAGGCGTCCTAGGTTTGCTTTCATCACGACAGGTTAATTCATGGGCATATTCATATGAAATGCTTTTTAGGAATAAACATCAATATTGTATTATACCAAATGGAAACCTTATAAGAAATGTAGGTTTCGGAACTGATGGGACACATTCAAATACATGGACACATGATCCGATGGTTTATGAGGAAGCTATTAGTATTGCTTTTAATCCAGCTTATGACCCAGTGGAGTATGACAAATATTTGCATACTGGATTGCTTAGTGAGTATAGAGGTAGAGTTGGTTTATTAGTTTTTTCGCAGATTAAGTATCTCAAGACTATAAGGTTATTAGTGAAGAGGTTAATTAGAAGAGGATAGTTTTGTGATATCAGTTTGTATGACCACATATAATGGCATAGCTTACATAGAGCAACAATTAAACAGTATATTGAATCAGTTGTCTTCTACAGATGAAGTTTTAATTTTTGATGACAAATCTACTGATGGCACGTATGAGTTTCTAGTTAATTTCTCTAAAGTAAACTCTATTGTCAAAGTCAAAAAGAACCCAGTAAATCTTGGCTATGTAAAAAATTTTGAACAAGCAATCTATGAAGCACGAGGTGATATCATTTATTTGAGTGATCAAGATGATATTTGGAATGAAGATAAAGTTAAATATATATCCGATTTTTTTAATGATGAAATGAATTCTAACGTAGATATTTTACATCATGGCATGGAGACTATTAGTAGTGATGGAAATTTATTAGATAAAACCTTCAATTATGTACCTCCCTCCTTTAATCAGAAAAATTACTATAGTAAGGTTTTATTAACAATTCTTAAGCCGAAGTGTTATGGATGCGCTATGGCTTTTAGAAAAAAAATAGTACCTCTTATTGTGCCTTTTCCAAAACAAGTATACTCACATGATCATTGGTTAAATGCCTTTGGTGTAGTTTCTTCTAATTTATATTTCGATGACAAAGTATTGATAAGTTATCGACAGCATAACAATAATTTAAGCCCTAAAAAGGGCCTTACGTTTTTACAAAAAATTAAAATTAGAACCAAGTTTATAAAATTATTATATTTATCTTATTTGAGGTTAAAAGTTTAGAATGTTCAAAAATAAAACACTACTCATAACAGGTGGTACAGGCTCATTTGGTAACGCTGTACTCAGCCGATTTTTAAATACAGACATCAAAGAAATTCGTATTTTCTCTCGGGATGAAAAAAAACAAGATGATATGCGTAAGGCTTTTAATAATGAAAAACTAAAGTTTTACATTGGCGATGTTCGTGATCCTCAAAGTATTTCAATGGCTATGCGCGGTGTTGATTATGTTTATCATGCGGCAGCATTAAAACAAGTTCCATCATGTGAGTTTTACCCACTAGAAGCCGTAAAAACAAATGTATTAGGTACAGAGAATGTGCTAGAAGCTGCTATAGCGAATAATGTTGAGCGTATAGTGTGTTTAAGTACTGATAAAGCGGTGTACCCAATTAATGCTATGGGTATTTCAAAAGCGATGATGGAAAAAGTGATCGTTGCAAAAAGCCGAAATTTAGAGCACACGAACACTACAATCTGTTGTACTCGCTACGGTAATGTTATGGCATCACGAGGCTCGGTTATTCCATTGTTCATTCGCCAGGTAGTTAATAATGAGCCAATTACGATTACCGACCCTACCATGACTCGCTTTATGATGACTTTAGACGATGCGGTTGATTTAGTATTACATGCTTTCGAAAATGGCCAAAATGGTGATGTTTTTGTACAAAAAGCGCCTGCTGCAACCATTGACGTGTTAGTTAAAGCATTGCTTGAAATGTTAAAAACACCGGAGCATTTAGTAAATGTAATCGGTACTCGCCACGGCGAAAAGCTGTTTGAAGCATTATGTAGCCGTGAAGAAATGTTCATAGCACAAGATCAGGGTGAATATTACCGTATACCTGCTGATAATCGTGATTTGAACTATGCGCAATATACTGAACAAGGTGAAAAAGACTTATCTAATGTCGAAGATTACAATTCGCATAATACAGCTCGCTTAGATGTTGAAGGGATGAAGCAGTTATTACGTAAACTTGACTTTATGCGTGATATTGAAGCTGGTAAATTAATAGTACCAGAAGGTGTGTAATGAATATTTTAGTAACAGGTGCTAACGGCTTTATTGGTAAAAATTTATGCATTCATTTGAAAGAGGCTGGTTTTGAAAGTATAGAAACAATAACCCGCGATGACACTGATGAAAGTATTGATAAAAAGGTAAACAGTGCTGACTTTATATACCATTTAGCAGGTGTAAATAGACCTGAAAATGACGCTGAGTTTCAAGCGGGTAATACTGACTTAACAAAAAAAATAGTTGATATACTAGTCAATAATAAACGAAGCACTCCAATTTTACTTACATCATCAATTCAGGCTGAATTAAATAATCCATATGGAAAAAGTAAAGCCGGTGCAGAGTCCGCTATTTTTTCTTACAGGGAAAAAACTGGAAGCACGGCATACATCTATAGACTACCGAATGTTTTTGGTAAGTGGTGTAAACCTAATTATAATTCTGCAGTGGCTACCTTTTGCTATAACGTAATAAACGATTTACCAATTACTGTACACAAAGCTGATGCACCCATTAATCTTGTTTACATAGATGATGTTTGTCATGCATTTGTTAACTTACTAATCAATACACCTTCAAAGTCTGAAGAGTATAATTATGTAGAGCCTGTTTACAAAACTTCAGTAGGTAAGGTTGTTAGCTTATTGAATGATTATAAACAAAGTCGCACCTCTCTAATAACGAGTAAGGTAGGTGTTGGGTTTGAACGAGCGCTCTATTCTACTTATCTGAGTTATTTTAAACCTGAGCAGTTTAATTATGACGTGCCAAGTTATACTGATGAGCGAGGCTCATTCAGCGAAATGCTTAAAACAAATGATTCAGGTCAGTTTTCATTTTTCACTGCGCACCCAGGTATTACTCGCGGTGGGCACTATCACCATACTAAAAATGAAAAGTTTTTAGTATTAAAGGGTTATGCTCGATTTAAGTTTAAGCACATTGTCACAGGCGAAGAGTATGAACTTACAACATCGGAACAAGTCCGCACTATAGTAGAAACTATACCAGGTTGGACTCACGACATAACTAATATTGGTACAGAAGACCTAATCGTTATGCTGTGGGCAAATGAAATATTCGATAGAAAGAAACCAGATACTATCGCTATGCCTTTATAAAGTGCGTTATTTAATTTAATAAGTTTAAAGTGAAAAAAATGAAAAAGTTAAAAGTAATGTCTGTTGTAGGAACAAGACCAGAAATAATCCGTTTATCTCGAGTACTTGCTAAGCTTGATGAGCATTGCGAACATATTTTGGTACATACTGGTCAAAACTATGATTTTGAACTTAATGAAGTTTTTTTTAACGATTTAGGTGTAAGAAAGCCTGATTATTTTTTAAATGCTGCAGGTAAAAATGCTGCAGAAACAATTGGTCAAGTAATTATTAAAGTTGACCAAGTACTTGAAGAAGTTAATCCAGAAGCGATGCTTGTGTTAGGTGACACAAATTCATGTATTTCAGCAATTCCTGCAAAGCGTCGAAAAGTTCCAATATTTCATATGGAAGCAGGTAATCGTTGTTTTGATCAGCGAGTACCTGAAGAAACTAACCGCAAAATAGTTGATCATACTGCTGATATAAACCTGACTTATAGCACTATTGCACGAGATTACCTGTTAGCAGAGGGGGTACCGGCAGACCGCGTGATAAAAACAGGTAGCCCGATGTTTGAAGTATTAAACCACTATATGCCTCAAATTGATGATTCAAGTGTACTAAATGAACTGGAACTGCAAAAGGGTCAGTTTTTTGTAGTCAGTGCTCACAGAGAAGAAAACGTTGACTCCCCAAAACAACTAGCATACTTAGCTGAAACGCTTAACACGCTTGCTGAACATTATGACATGCCTGTAATTATTTCTACTCACCCACGTACAAGAAATAGAATAGAAGCACAGGGCATTGAGTTTCATCAAAATATTAGATTATTAAAACCTTTAGGTTTTCATGATTATAATAACTTACAAAAAAATGCAAAAGCTGTACTTTCTGATAGTGGAACAATCAATGAAGAATCTTCTATTATGAACTTTCCTGCATTGAACTTACGAGAAGCTCATGAGCGCCCTGAAGGAATGGAAGAGGCATCAGTAATGATGGTCGGTTTAGGGGTTGAGCGAGTTATGCAGGGGTTACGTATATTGGAATCTCAACCTGCAGGGGAACAACGCTTACTTCGCCAGGTTTATGATTACAGCATGCCAAATGTTGCAGATAAAGTGGTGAGAATAATCCATTCTTACACTGACTATGTAAATAGAGTTGTATGGAAAAAATATTAAATTGAGTAAAAATAATAAAATATTTATAGTTACTGAATATATTGGTCTCAATCATAATTCTACAGCTTTTTATTGGGCGAAAATTGCATTATTTTTTAATAAACATTATGAATTAATTGTTATATGTCCTAAAAACTCGCATACAGAAAGCTTTTTTCGCGAGCATAAGCTTAACGTTTACTATGTTAAAGATATTGCTTTTGATAAAAATAAATTAGTATCAAGAGTTTTTGGACAATTGAAATATGCATGGTCTTTTAACAGGCATATTCTTAAATATATTAGTAAAGAAGATATAGTTTTTACTGGAACTAACCCAATAATTAGCATGTTTTTTACCGGGTTAATTAAGAAGCTTAAAGCCTTCAAGTGGATAATGCTATGCCACGATATATTTCCTGACAATTTAATTCCATCAGGTGTAATGCAGTTAGGATTGAAGTACAAATTGGTGAATAAAGTATTCTCACTTTTGTATCGAACCCCAGATATAATTACACCTATTGGTAGAGATATGGCGGTTAAGCTTCAGCAAAAAGGTGTGATTCAAGAAAGAATTGTAGTAGTACCAAATTGGGCTGATCATAATAAAATAAAGATGATGGCTAAAAACGAAAACCAAATAATTAAAAAGCTTAATTGGCAAAACAATTTGGTTTTTTGTTTTTTTGGAAATATCGGTCGTTTGCAGGGTATCGATAATTTATTATCTGCTATCGCGCTAGTGAAATCGGAGTCTAGCAGGTTTTTATTCATTGGTGGTGGTTCAGAAGACCATTTGGTGAAGAAGTTTGTTTCATCAGTTGGTAAAAGGAATAGTTACTATTACGGTGAACTACAGCTAAAAGATAATAATATAGGCTTAAATTGTGGCGATATAGCCTTAGTTACTCTTGGGCAGGGAATGTATGGTTTAGGTGTACCTAGCAAGGCATATTTTTCTATGGCTGCAGACAAACCTATTTTATTAGTGGCTGATAAGGAGTCTGAGTTGGATCTATTAATAAATGAGCATAATGTAGGCTGGTTTTGTGAAAGTGGTAACCCAGTAACTTTAGCCGAGAGTATTGATACAATATCCGAAAACTGGTTAACAGTTAATAATCGCATTTACCCTCGGAAGTGTATGATTGACCACTTTTCTGAAGAACAATCACTTGAAAAGTATAAATCCCTGGTAGATGAACTGTTTGAAAAACAAAATTGAGATAAAAATTGGCAAGTAATTTTAGTAAAAAAATCATTATAACTGGTGCTAAAGGTTTTGTTGGTAAAGCTCTATGCTCAAATTTAAGTAAATACAACTACCTTAATTTTATACCGTTAGCAAGAGAGCCATTGCCGCCGAACTTTCAGTTATGTCCAGGTTTAAATCAAAAAGAGGGTTGGAGTGAGTTACTTGCAGAAGCCGATGTTGTCATTCACTTAGCAGGGAAAGCACATGAGGTAAGTAATGCGTCGTCGCTGGAAGCTTTCCGCTCGGTAAATACATATGGTACCGTCAACTTAGCGAAGCAAGCCGTAATTGCAGGTGTTAAAAAGTTTATTTTTATGAGTTCTATAGGAGTAAATGGGGTATCAAACTCATCTCCTTTTAAATATAACGATAAACCTACTCCAATTGAAAATTATGCTATTTCTAAGTATGAAGCTGAAATAGCGCTAAAAAAAATAGTAAAGAATACTGATATGGAGCTCGTTATAATTAGACCTCCTCTAGTTTATGGCAAAAATGCTCCAGGTAACTTTGGTAAACTCTTAAATGTTGCACAGAGGAATCTACCACTTCCTTTGGGTGCAATTAATAATCAGCGCAGCTTTGTAGCTGTAGATAACTTAGTTGATCTAATAGTTACATGTATTGATCATCCAAATGCTGTTAATCATACATTTTTGGTAAGCGATGATGAGGATATATCGACATCAAATCTTTTGAAAAAGCTTACGTTGGCAGCAGGTAAAAAGCCTTGGTTGATACCTATTCCAGTATCTTTTTTAAAACTCATAGCTTCTATAGTTGGCAAAAAAGATACCGTTGAAAGATTTTCAAGTTCGTTAATTGTTGATATTGAGCATACTAAAAGTACATTAAACTGGAAGCCGCCAATTACTCTGGAAGAAGGCATTCGTCGTTGCTTTAAATAACTACTATTTTAATAATATGGAATTATAAATGATACGTGTACTCGATTTTTTCTTTTCACTTTTTGGTTTATTGTTTGCTTTACCGTTTTTATTGATTTTATACCTTATTGGCTTATTCGATACTGGCTCACCACTATTTAAACAAGAGCGTGTTGGTCGTAATAAAAAACCTTTCACTTTAGTTAAATTTAGAACAATGTCAGTAGATACAGCGTCGGTGGCTAGCCATCTTGCAAGCAGTGCATCTATCACTCGTTTTGGTGGTTTTTTACGTAAAACTAAATTAGATGAGCTACCGCAGCTTTGGAATGTACTTAAAGGTGAAATGAGTTTAGTTGGACCACGTCCCGGGCTATTTAATCAGCAAGAACTTACTCAGGCTCGTGATGCTAAAAATATATACAATGTACGCCCTGGCATTACTGGCTTGGCACAAGTGAGCGAAATAGATATGTCTACTCCAGAGCTGTTAGCTGAAACCGATGCAAAAATGATTGCCACGCTAAACCTTAAAGATTACTTTACTTATATACTGCAAACAGTAACAGGAAGTGGCAGTGGCGATAGAGTAAAATAGCAACATAACATACACAAATTTACAAAAAATAACTAAATACATAAAGACTATATAAAATATTGCCTATAGTCTTTATTTATTAAGTGCATTGGTTGCTCATCTTGTAGTAAAATTGTAGCCAATAGAATAGCAATATGATTGCTGGCTTCAGGGAAATGTATTGTGTTTTTAAAGTTTTTAGTTAGTTTACCACGCCCCCAAAAAAGAGTTATTTCTCTCCTTATCGACAGCGTATTTATAATAGTGGCTTTTTGGCTTTCTTTTTTGCTTAGGCTAGATAGTGTAGTTGTTTTAAAAAGCATACACAATTGGTTATTACTAGCCGCTTTGTTACCACTGAGTTTACTTAGTTTTGTGAAGCTAGGATTATACAGAGCTGTTCTACGATATATGAATACACAAGCTATGTGGGCCATTGCCGCTGGCGTTGTGCTATCTACATTATATTTAACTGTTTTGTCTTTCTTTTTAAGTGCCGCGGTTCCGCGTACTGTGCCATTTATATATGCTAGTTTCTGTATTTTATTTGTAGGTGGGTCAAGGTTAACAGCGCGCGCCATTGTAGGGCAAATCACCATGCGTCGCAAAGAAGGTGTAATTATATATGGTGCAGGATCTGCAGGTCGGCAATTAGCTACCGCGCTTGCTAGCGGGCCTGAATATTCACCTGTTGCATTTATCGATGATGACTCTAAAAAGCATTTATCTGTAATACAGGGAGTATGCGTGTACTCATCTACACAAATAGCAGAAGTTGCAAAGCAAAAATGTGCTAAGAAGATTTTACTTGCCCTGCCAAGCACATCAAGAAGCCGCCGTAAAGAAATACTTAACGCAATTGAAAAGTACAAGTTACAGGTGATGACCATACCTGGAATGGCCGATATAGTGTCGGGCACTACAAGTGTTGATGCAATTAAGGATGTAGAAATCGATGACCTACTTGGCAGAGAATCAGTTAAACCAAGACAAGATTTAATGTCATCAAATATTACCAATAAAGCCGTTATGGTGACTGGCGCAGGTGGTTCAATAGGGTCAGAGCTGTGTAGGCAAATAATAAAAAATACTCCAACAAAAATTGTGTTGTTTGAGCTTTCAGAGTTTGCTTTATACGCTATTGAAAAAGAGCTTTCAGAATATTGCGTTGCCAACAACCTAAATATTGAAGTGTTACCAATACTTGGCTCCATTCAAAATAAAAAATTACTTGAATCAACATTTTCAACTTTTAGTATTCAAACTGTATATCATGCCGCAGCTTACAAGCATGTCCCACTAGTAGAACATAATGTAGTTGAAGGTGTTCGCAACAATGTTTACGGAACTTATAATGTAGCAACCGCAGCCATATTTACTAATGTAGAAACATTTGTTTTAGTGTCTACCGATAAGGCTGTTCGCCCAACAAATATAATGGGAACAACCAAGCGTATGGCCGAACTTGTTTTGCAAGGCCTTTCAGAGGTGCAAAGCACCACGCGCTTTACCATGGTTAGATTTGGTAATGTTTTAGGATCATCGGGTTCGGTTGTGCCGCTTTTTAGAAAACAAATAAAAGCAGGTGGCCCAATAACATTAACCCATCAAGATATAACGCGTTACTTTATGACAATACCAGAAGCCGCTCAGCTTGTTATTCAAGCTGGTGCAATGGGGGTCGGTGGCGATGTGTTTGTGCTTGATATGGGGGAGCCTGTAAAAATTAAAGACCTTGCAACAAAAATGGTGCACTTGTCAGGGCTTGAAGTTAAGCATGAAAAACGACCAAATGGCGATATAGAAATTAAATGTACTGGTTTACGCCCAGGTGAAAAGTTATACGAAGAGTTATTAATTGGCGATAACGTTACTGGGACTGATCACCCAAGAATATTAAGTGCTCACGAAATAAAAATGCCATGGGCTGAATTAGATACCTTTTTAGCTAATCTAAAAGTTGCATGTGACGAGTCTGACCATCCTCAAATTCGTAAGCTACTTTTACAAGCACCCACAGCGTTTTCACCTACGGATGGTATTTGCGATCTTAACTGGAAAGAAAAACAAACTAGCCAATCAAATGTAACCGTTTTGCCTAACATAAGTAGTTCTTGAGTAGCTTTATTAAGACGATTGTTGGTGTTTTAGGTCTAATAATTCGCGTGAGTAAGCTCACGCCTACAAAGGTATGCCAAACCACAAATATTAAGGTTTACACCATGTAGGCGCCTTGCTTGCTGGCGCTTTAAAAGCATAGCTTTTACATTTAACCATTTGCGTGAGCAAGCTTCACGCCTGCAAAGATATCCAAAACCTCTAATATTAAGGTTTAACACCATGTAGGCGCCATGCTTGCTGGCGCGTTAAAAGCGTTTATATTTAACTATTCGCGTGAGCAAGCTTCACGCCTACAAAGGTACCCCAAACCTCTAATATCAAGCTTTAACCCCACGTAGGCACCATGCTTGCTGGCGCGTTAAAAGCGTTTATATTTAACCATTTGCGTGAGCAAGCTTCACGCCTACAAAGGTATGTCAAACCACTAATGTTGAGGCTCAACCCCACGTAGGCGCCTTGCTTGCTGGCGCGTTAAAATCTATAAATAAACAGAGTTCCAATAAGGGTATTCCCTTAAATTATCTACTAACCCTGCTCGTAAAGGGTTAGCAGCTATATATCTTGCTTGAGTTATTAAGTCCTTTTCATCTCTTACTTTGTGATCATAATAATTTGATTGCCATATTTTTCCGTGGGTACAGTTTTGTTGATTAAGCTTATACGTTGTAATATTTTTAAACTTTCTAATTAGGTTTGATAGGTTAGGAGTGTTGCCAAGCTGTAAGAGCCAATGAACATGATCGGGCATAACTACATAACAAATAGTGTTTATTGAATTATTTTTAGAAAAAAAATACAGTTCTTTAGTAACTAAACGTGCATTTACGAAGTTAGAAAATAATGGCTTGCGATGGTTACAACATAAAGTGATAGAGAAAAAGGCATTACTTGTAGGGCACCGCCCTTTTAAGCGTTTATGTGTGTTTACCATATAATTTTTACCTTTTAAATCCATTTGCGTGAGCAAGCTTCACGCCTGCAAAGATATCCAAAACCTCTAATATTAAGGTTTAACACCATGTAGGCGCCATGCTTGCTGGCGCGTTAAAAGCGTTTATATTTAACTATTCGCGTGAGCAAGCTTCACGCCTACAAAGGTACCCCAAACCTCTAATATCAAGCTTTAACCCCACGTAGGCACCATGCTTGCTGGCGCGTTAAAGCTAACTTCCTATTTCAATTTTAACGCTCTCACCCAACACCTCTTTGTATTTATTTGCCAATGCAGCTTTTGCATCATCATCGCCATGCACAATTTTTATATGGCTTGGCTTTTTACGCATACCCGTTACAAACTTAATTAACCCGTTTTGATCGGCATGTGCACTATAACCGCTAATAGTGTGTACTTTGGCATTAATGGTAACGCGTGTATTGTTTATAAATACATAACCATTACGTGGGCCGTATTGTTGAATATCACGGCCTAGCGTGCCTCTCCCTTGGTAGCCCACAAATAAAACATCGGTGGTTGCATCACCTAAAAATCGTTCTAGGTAATTAACTATTCGGCCTCCGGTACACATACCGCTGGCGGCTAAAATAATAGCAGGCGTTTGGCGCGTACTTAAGTAATTAATAATGGAAATATGTTCTTTATGCGAATCAACCGTGGTTAGGTTTTTAAAATCAAGTGGGTGACGGCCTTTGGCTACTTTCTGTTTTGCTTCGTTATCCCATAAGTGTTTAAACTTTCTATATTGAGCAGTAAAGTTTGCTGCCATGGGAGAGTCGAGTATTACGTGTATATCTCGCCATTTAGTATGCTTGGCAGAGCTATGTATAAGTTGTTCTAGTTCGTATAGAAGTTCTTGGGTTCGGCCAATACTAAATGCAGGCACTAGCACCACGCCATTATCTGCAACCGCACGCTCTATTATTTTTTTAAGTGTTTGGGTACGCTGTTTACGCCCTTGATGGTTTTTATCACCATAAGTAGATTCAATCACTAAAGTATCGGCTTTATAAGGCGCTTTAGGCGAGGGGAGTAATGGCGTGTATGGAGCGCCTAAATCACCCGAAAATACAACGCGGTGAGTGCTATTTGGTTTAGTACTTTGCTTATGAGTTTTAATGTCAATTTCAACATAGGCTGAACCTAAAATATGCCCGGCTCGCTGAAATCGCGCTTTAGCACTTTGCTGTCCATTGCATGGCAAGTTAAACCATGTTTTAAAATCAACGGGTACAATGCGTCGCTTTAGTAGGTTTAAGCAGGCATTTATAATTTTAGGGTCGCGTGTTACGCCCACTTTTAGCGCATCTTCTATTACTAGCGGCAATAAACTGGCTGAAGCTTGCGAGGTAAATATTGGCCCTTTAAAGCCGGCGGCAAATAAATAGGGAATTCGGCCAACATGATCAATATGGCAATGCGTAACAATAAGCGCGGTAACATGGCTAATATCAAATTCTATTGATAAGTCTTCTTTTGAGTCCTCCCCTTGAAATAACCCGCAATCAACAAGTACACTTGTTTGCTCATTAATTAAAAGCTCATGGCATGAGCCTGTAACACCGTTTACAGCCCCGTGGTGAAGTAAATGCATACACTCTCCTTGTGTTAAAATTTAGTTAAAATAAAAAGTGGTAAAAATAGCTGTTTTACTATGTTTTTCCGAAAATAAGTTAACTCATCAGATTTAAAATAAGATATGTAAAAATATTTAACAAAATCAATTTTAAACGTTACCAGTGTTAAGTTACTGTTACATAATTAGTTAAGTTTATTTTTAGTGATAAACTTAGTACTCAAAGCATAAGTTTGGCATTATTTATTTTAATTGCCAGTTTACATAGGTGTTTAGTATTAGCTATAATGCTCACCTGATTTAGTTTAATCTTGTGTTAATTGCAATTTTGTTATGTGGGATTGCTATGGAAAGTTGGTATTTAGTAGTGTGTAAACCTCGTCAGGAAGAGCGGGCAAAAACCAACTTAAATAATCAAGGGATTGAAGCATTTTACCCCCAATTGACTACCGAAAGGCTGGTCAAAGGTCGTAAGACCATCAAAAAATCTGCTTTATTTCCAAATTATTTATTTGTGTTCCTTGATTCAAAAAACGGTAACTTTTCTGCTGTAAAAAACACACGCGGAATAGCAAGTTTTGTTGCATATGGTGCCAAATACCAAATTGTACCAATACAAATAATAGAACAACTAAAGTGTGAACGTTTGTACACTACTAAATCCGAACTGCCAAAATCAGGTGATAGGGTAAACGTAAATAACAACTCGTTTAACAATATAGATGCCATATATAAAGAACCGGATGGAGACATCCGAAGCATTTTGTTAATTAAATTGCTTAACAAAGAAGTAGAAATAAGCATAGACAACAATGATTTTAAATAAACTCCTTAGTGGCAAGTATTAAATTATTACCCCGCTCATCAAAGTTTAGCTTTTATCAGTAAGTAGGAACTGCAACCTAGGGGCGGAAGCGTGCCCGAAGGGCTAGATAAGCAAATGGTTTTGCTTTCAAGCTGGAGCGAGAGGAGCTCTGCGACGAACTGGAACGTGAAGCGTGCCCGAAGGGCTATTCATAGACGCGTAGTTTGCCAGCGTGAATGCTAATAACTCATAAAGTAAATCAGCCACTGTTTGCTGTCTATATTTTATAAAATACTGAGTAAGCATAAATACTTATTTAAGCGAATGCCAAAGCGCAAAAGCGTGTTTCGGCTTGCGTGCAAAGTAAGCTCATGCTTTAATTAGCCGATAAAATACAAGTACTCACCAAGGTTGGTGGGCAAGTGCAATATTTAAAATAATTTTGGGATTCTACGATGGCGTTAAGCTGTAAATCACTCATCACTTCACTCGCAATACTATCAGTTACCGGTTGCACCATAGTACCAGGTAGCCATTTTGAAGGCATAGAATCTGGCGAGCAAACACAAAACCTTGAGCAAGATCTCGAAAAAGTAAATATTCAAATTATCGACTCGTCGCTAATTAAACAACAAAAACAAGCACGTGCATCTGCAAAGCCAATATCTAACACCGCAGGTGTAAACGTAAGTAATTACGAATATAAAATTGGCATAGGCGATACGTTAACTATAGGTGTGTGGGATCATCCCGAACTTACAATACCCGCAGCGGTGCAACGAACCGCAGAGTTTGATGGCTTTCGCGTACAAAAAGACGGCACCATTACCTATGCTTATGCGCCAAACATTCCAGCAGCAGGGCGTACTATTAGCGAAGTACGCGAAGACCTAGTTAAACGTTTGAGCCGAGTGATTGAAAACCCACAGGTAGACATAAAAGTTGTGGGCTTCAATAGCCAAAAAGCTTATGTGACAGGTGAAGTGAAGCAGCCAGGTGTGTACCCAGTTACCGAAATACCACTTACCCTAATTGACGCGCTAAACCAAGCGGGTGGATTAACAGAAGCCGCCGATTGGCGCACAGTAACGTTTACTCGTGGCAACAAAACAGAAACCATACAGCTCGACAGCTTTTATTCACAGGGTGATATTTCGCAAAACCGTTTACTTCAACACGGCGACATAATTCATGTAACACGTAACGACGCACAAAAAGTATTTGTACTGGGCGATGTAAAGCGTGCAGGGTCTATTGTATTAAACCGATATGGCTTAAACCTAGCCGAAGCGCTAAGCGACACCGGTGGCCTAAACGAAACCACAGCCGACGCCAATGGCGTGTTTGTACTGCGCAAAAGTAACGTAGAACAAACAGGTGTTATTGCAAACGTATACCAGCTGCACGCTAAAAACATTACTGCAATGGTATTAGCCGAGCAGTTTGAGCTGCAACCGCACGACATTGTTTACGTAACATCGGCACCATTGGCTCGTTGGAACCGCGTAATAAGCTTATTGTTACCGTCGGTATCAACGGTTGATAACCTAAACGACATAAATAACTAAGGCGCATAGCAATGTTCGATTCTGTATTAGTTGTATGTGCTGGTAATATTTGCCGCAGCCCAACGGGTGAATATGTATTAAAGCAAAAGCTTGAAGGTAAAAATATTAAAGTGTCGTCGGCTGGACTAACTGCGCTTGAAGGCAAACCTGCCGATGCAAAAGCAAAACAAATTGCCCAAGCACATGGTGTAAACATGGATGAGCACCAAGGCAGGCAGTTGTCGTCTGCACTTGTTGCGCAAAATAGCGTAATACTGGTTATGGAAGAGCGCCATTTAAACGATGTACACGCCCGTTACCCCGAGGCACGCGGTAAAACATTTTTACTAGGTAAGTGGATTAACAACGCCGAAATTCCCGACCCATACCGCCAAAGTACCGAGGCATTTGAACACGTTTACACATTAATTGATAGCGCATGCAGCGCTTGGCAAAAGTATTTATAAGGAATGGCTAATTTAATGAATACCCAGCCTGAAAGTAAAAATAAAAACACCGCACAACCCACCCAAGAAATTGATTTAATGGCACTACTCGGCGCATTACTCGACCGTAAATACTTTATAGCAGGCATAACAGCACTGTTTATGTTTATAGGTGTGGTTTATGCAGTATTAAGTACACCGGTTTACCAAGCCACCGCCATGATACAAGTGGAAGACGGCGGTGCATCGGTCCCCGGGTTTGACGACATGGCCGGCATGTTTGAAAGTACATCGGCCGCGGTGACCGAAATTGAGCTGCTAAAATCACGCAGTGTAATTGGTGAGGCGGTAGATTCACTTAAGCTTGATATAATAGCTGAGCCAAAACTATTCCCATTTATTGGAGAGCGAGCTTACCGTAAGTTTACCCCCATGGAAGAGGGCGATTTAGCCGAACCAAGTTTTGGTGCAAGCAGCTACGCATGGGGCGGCGAAAGCATAAATATATTTAGGTTTGACGTACCACGTGCTGCTATAAACCAAGAGTTTATACTTGTAGCACAGGCAGGTAACGGTGTTGCTCTGCTAAATGGTGGTGGCGACGAAATACTCGCTGGTAAAGTAGGTGAAGAGCTTACTAACGGTAAATTTAACCTAACAGTGCGCAAGCTTAATGCGCGCCCAGGTACGGAGTTTTTATTAGCCCGTAAAGACCGACTTAATACTATTCTTAACTTACAAGCAGCTATTGGCGCAAGCGAAAAAGGTAAAGACTCAGGCATAATTAATTTAAGCCTACAAAGCACAAAACCAAGTTACGCTGAAAAAGTGCTTGATAAAGTAGCCGCTATTTACGTACGCCGTAATGTTGAGCGTAATAGCGCAGAGGCACAAAAATCGCTTGAGTTTTTAGAGGTGCAATTACCTGAAATTAAAAAACAACTTGAATACGCCGAGCAACGTTTTAACGACTACCAAATAAAACGCCAGTCAATAAACATAACGCTTGAGACCCAAGGCGTACTCGAGCAAGTAGTAAAGCTAGAAACCAAACTACAAGAGCTAAACCTAAAACGCCTAGAGCTAGGTCGTAAATTTAAAAAAGACCACCCCGCATACCAAGGTATTATTGAGCAAATACAAGCAGTAGAAAGCCAAAAAAATGAGTTAATTGGCGAGGTAGGTAACCTGCCCGAAACCCAACAAGAGCTACTGCGTTTAAAGCGCGATGTTGAGGTAAGTAACCAAATATATACACTGCTACTTAGTAAAACCCAAGAGTTAGACATAGTGCGTGCTGGCACGGTAGGTAATGTACGCGTTATAGACTACGCCGAGGTAAATACCAGCAAGCCAGTAAAACCTAAAAAAGCATTAATAGTAGTAATGGCAACTATGCTTGGTGGCATGCTTGCAGTGGCTATTGTACTTATACAAAAAGCCATGCATAAAGGGGTTGAAGACCCAAGCGAAATTGAAGGCCTAGGCATACCGGTATACGCAAGTGTACCCTACTCAGACTACCAAGATAAACTAACCGGCTTTACAGGGCGCAAAAATAAAGCAGGTAAAGCTAAAAGCTTGCTCGCGCTTGATAACCCAGCCGACCTTTCAATAGAGGCCCTGCGTAGCTTACGTACCAGCTTACACTTTGCGATGATGGAAGCTAAAAACAACATTGTTGCTATATCGGGCCCAAGCCCAGGTGTGGGTAAATCGTTTATATCGGTTAACTTAGCAGCAGTGTTAGCGCAAAGTGGTAAAAAAGTGCTAATTATTGATGCCGACATGCGCAAAGGCTACCTGCAAACCCAGTTTGGCTTAAAATGGGACGATGGCCTTAGTGATTACCTTTCAGGTCGTTTAAACTTAGCGCAGGTAACTAAGCCTACCAAGGTTGAAGGCTTAAATGTAATTACCCGCGGGCAAATACCGCCAAACCCTTCTGAGCTATTAATGCACAGCAACTTTAACAAACTAGTTGAAGAGGTAAGCGCAGCTTACGACATAGTAATTATAGATACCCCACCAATACTGGCAGTAACCGACCCAGCTATAGTGAGTGCGCATACCGGCACTACATTATTAGTGGCACGCTTTGGCCAAAACCACTTACGTGAAATAGACCTAACCCGCAACCGCTTTGAGCAAAATGGGATAGACGTAAAAGGCCTAGTATTTAACGGGGTGGTTAAAAAAGCAAGTAATGCTTATGGGTATTATGGTTATTATAACTATGAGTACAAAAGTGATAAAAAATGAAACTAAATTGTAGTTTCAATTTAATGGCACTGGCAATGAAAAGTAGGCAGCTGTGAAATTTAGACGTGACATAAATACTTTGAGGGCTGTTGCTGTAATGGCAGTCTTAATTTATCACTTTAGCCCAGAAGTGCTTTCAGGTGGGTTTGTTGGGGTAGATATTTTTTTTGTTATTTCAGGCTATCTAATGACAAAAATTATATCTGATAAAATTAATGCACAATCCTTTTCATTTATAGAGTTTTATAGTGCTCGTTGTGTAAGAATAATACCTCCTTTAGTATTTTTATGTTTTGCTTTAATGCTTTTTGGCTATTTCTATTTGTCTATATTTGACTTTAGAAATTTAAATAAACATATATTTTCTAGTGGTCTGTTTATCTCAAATATAAATTATTATATGGAAACAGGTTACTTCGATGTTAGCTCTAACTATAAGTGGTTGTTACATACTTGGTCTCTCTCTGTCGAATGGCAGTTTTATATATTATTTCCTGTTTACATGTTGGTTATAAATTATTTACTACCTTCTAGGTATTTAAAGTGTTTTTATATTTTCACACTGGCCGCGTTGTTTATATATGGAATGTATTTATCTAATATAAACCAGTCCTTGGGTTTCTTTTCTCTTCAATCTAGAGGTTGGGAGTTAATGCTAGGAGGTGTTGCTCATTTATATCCAATTAAAACTCAATCAGAAAAAATAAAAAAAACATTAGCCTACGTTGGTTATTTTCTGCTGATTATATCGATAATAACACTAACTTCTGGATATGGCTGGCCTAGCTTTTACACTTTGGTCCCTGCTTTAGCTACATTTATTATTATTTTAGCGTCAACAAATATGCCTTTCGATAAAAGTGAAATTGTTCAAGCTATCGGTACTCGATCATACTCTATATATTTATGGCACTGGCCGATAAAAACAGCCTTTTTCTATTGTTCATTAACATCTCCTTTATATGATGTTTTAGGAGGAGCAGGGGCTATTATTGTTGGGAGTTTTGCTTATTCATTAATTGAAAAAAATAGTAAAGGTAAGTTTAGTCAGTTAACCTTAAAGCGGGTATTCTTTTTTAAACCATTATGGTGTGTAGTATTACTTACTGTCGCTAGTTCTTACATTTATTTTAAAAATGGCCTTTCAGAAAGACGTGTTCCATCATTACTTAATATTCAAAAAAGTCCTTTTCATACTGAATGTGATAAAAAAAATTGTAATTACTTTTATCCAAATCCTAGTTGGGCTGTCTTGGGTGATAGCCATGCAAAGGAAATTGCATATTCACTGGCAAAAGAACTAGCTAAAACTAAAAATAGCTTAATTGAGTATAGTTATGCTGGCTGTAAACCTTCTTTTGAATTAAAAGAAACTAACGGCTGTATGGCATGGACAGAAAAATCGGTGTCTGAAATAGTTAACAATGAAAAAATAAAGAATATAGTGATCAGTTACAGAACTATTCTTTTCGAAGACGATGATAACAGTTTTGAGTCGTTTGATAAAATTATCAAAACCCTATCAAAGACAAATGCGAATATTTACATACTGATGCCTATTCCTTCTTCAGATAGTAAAGTTAACTCAATAGCTTTTAGGCATAATTTTATAAATGACAATAGCGTATCCTCAATAAGTATTACACTTGAAAATTATAATAAAAATAATTCTCGAGTAATTAGCTATCTAAATAAAATACAAGATAAAAAAATTAAACTTATAGATACGAAAAGTTATTTTTGCGATTTAACGCACTGTTATTCCATAAAGGGAGGAATTCCTCTTTATTTTGACGATAATCACCCTTCAATAAATATTACAGACAAAATTATAAAAACTTTGTTGTTACAATAAATAGGGACGTGGCGTTGGTTGACTTCTACATTATTTTTTTTAGTGTTTTATTTTTTTTAAATATTTCCATTTTACTCTTCATATATGATGAAAAAAACACTTTAAAAGTTGATATTAATCGAGATAGCTTAGCAATATTTGGTGCGTTTATAGCCGCGCTAATATTTATGTTTTACCTTAACTTATTAGACTATAGTTATAGCGATGACTTTAAGCAGTATCTAAGATGGTTTCATGAAGTGGCTATAATTGACGACTTCTCTGATCTTGAACGAGAGAAGGATCTTGGCTTCTCTTATTTGTTATACCTACTATCTAGATTTACCAGTTCAAATACTATCTTTACTTTATTATTAAGTATTTTTGTCCTTTTGTTTATATCTTCAATATCACAGCACGACAGGGTTAAATTTTTTAATTTCGAATCAATGTTTATTTTATTTACAATTTTATTACTAAATAGAATGGCATTAGAGCATTATTTTAATATTATTCGTTCTTTTGTGTGCTCGGCGGTATTAATATATGTACTTTTGAAATTTTTTAGAAGCAAGTATATTTGGTTGGCATTAATCCCTCTAATGTACTTTATACATAAAATGCAATTTCTATTGTTTTTTATTTTCTTATTCTTAGCTGTTATCTTGCCAGTACGAGTTTTAATAGTCTTAATAATTATTGGTGTTATAAATATTTTCACTGATGCTTCATCACAAGTTATAGCAAGTCAGATGATTAAATATATAAATTATATTACCGATTTTTATTCAAATAGTGGATTGACAGGTGACTTGGTTTTCTCTTTTTCAAAAAAATTGCAGGTCGGCTTTTACATTATAATTCCATTACTATTATTATATACACAAACAATTACTAATTGGGGGTTTGTTAGTATAGTCAGCCGGAAAGACGCTTTTTTAATTAAATATATTTATTTATTGTCTGGGGTGTACTTCTTATTCGTATCTGTTTTTCCGGTTGCAGATAGGTTAACAGTGATATTAATCCCTTTACTATACATAATGTTTATTAAGTATGTACCGAGGAAAATAGTTGTAACTTATTCATTGTGTGTAGTTGCTTTTAATTACATTGCATTAATTAGAAACTCTGCATATTTAAATGTTTAAATATTGAGATTTAATGTTGTTTATTTGGGGTAGTTGTGATTTTGTTTAAAAAGTTAAAAGATAAGTTAGGCTCCATATATTTTTATAGTGCCTTAACCTCTCTTATAGGCGCATTTTTATCTTTTCTGTATGTTAAGTCGGCAGGTTATGAAGAATTTGGCTTATTCGTACTTCTAATGAGCCTGATAGGCGTTATGCTCGATATTGTAAGTTCAAGGACAAGTGAAGGGGTTACATATTTTTCAAAGTTAAATCATGGCAGGAAAGATGTTATCTTTTCAGGTTGTACCTTTGATATAATAATAACCGTTGCTTTTTTTTTTGTGGTCGGCGTATTTTACTTCAACTATCACCAACTCGATGCACTTTCTAATATAGAAAGCGACGCTATTTTATTGTATGGGTTATATCCATTAACGCGTATATTATTTGGTACTACGCAAGGCTTACTGATTGCTGATGGAAGGTATAATGACGTTATAATAATCAACTTTATATCATCACTTATAAGGCTTTTATCGACGTTTTTCATTATTTACTCAACAAAATTAAATCATACTGGCATAGCTTTAACGTATGCTATTTCTACTATCGTGTTTATACCTCTGTTAATCAGAACATTATATTTAAGTCAGTTTTGGTGCTTTTCAAGTAGAAAAATAGTACGTGGCTTTTTTTCGTACTCAATAAAAACATTTTTATCTAGTTTAGTGAAAAGTGGTAATAAAAAAATAGATAACTTAATTATTGGCTTTTTTATAGGTCCGGCATTTCTTGGTTTATACGAACTTTGCAAAAAAATAGTTTTACCTATTACGTTTTTAGTAAATCCTCTATCTAATATTTACTTTCCTGCTTTTGTTACAAACTATGCATCTGGTAACTTTGAAAAAATAAAAAATGTGATAAAAAAATCTTCTTTTTATATTTTAACCATGCAATTGATTTATGCATTTATAACTTTCTTAGCTATTACTTATTTACCAATAGGTATTTTTGATGGCTATGAATTTGATGAGATAATATTTGTGTATTTGTCCGTTTTAATTAGTTTTTCATTTATACAGCATACATGGTGGTGCCGGCCCTTCTCTAACAGTGTAGACCCCAAACTTTCTCTTTATGTGAATTTATTAATGACGTTGGGCTACTTATGTATTGTGCTACCTTTAACAGCTTATTATGGCAAAGATTTGTTTTTAATTTTAATACCGTTATTGAATTTGTTTTTATACCTATGTTGGTATGTATTATTAAATAGGAAATTAAATTTTGTTCACTAAAATATACAATCTAAAAAAAAGAATAGAGAACAAAATATCTGTGCTCGTAATAAGCCGGTGTGTTAGAAATAAAGGTAACCTCAAAATCTATGGAAGAGTGACTATAGAAAACCCAAAAAATTTAACACTTGGAAAAAATGTTACAATTAATGAGGGGGCTTATATAAATTGTAGGGATAAGGTTTATATTGGAAATAATGTAAGTGTTTCAGCTGGTTGTAAAATATTAACTACTGGACTGGACTCTGATAGGATGCATACCAGCGCTTCTGTTAAAATAGATGATAACTGTTGGTTGGGCGTAAATTCCGTCATTCTACCTGGTGTACAGCTTGCAAGTAAGTGTATTGTTGGGGCTTCAGCGGTTGTTACTAAAAGTGAAATTAATGAAGGTAGTACCCTTGTAGGTATACCCGCAAAAAATATAAGAAATGGGTGACCATATGATAAGTAAAATTGGAGTTTCGTTATTTTTCATTAATTATTTTATCCAAAAAGTGCTTAGGTATAATAATAAATTTCCATATTTAATACACTTCACTTCTCGAATTCGTTCACCGAAAAGTATTATAGTTAATAAAAATGAATCTAACGCGGTGTTTAGGTGTTTTGCTGAGTCACCGGGTGTTTATGTACAGGCTCTCAATGGGGTAGAGCTCCATTCTTGTTTAAATATAGCGCCAGGCGTGAAGATTATTTCTTCTAACCATAATCCGGGTAACCTTGATGAGCATTTAGACTCAGCGCCCATTAAAATCGGTAAAAATGTTTGGCTTGGCGCTAATGTAGTTATTTTACCTGGTGTTGAGCTTGGAGATAACGTAACCATAGGTGCAGGAAGTGTTGTTACTAAATCAATCCCTTCAAACAGTATTGCTGTAGGTAACCCTTGTAAAGTGATAAAAAATGTTTGTAGTTAATATAATTAATTCAATAATTGGTAAGCCTGGAAATATAGGTTATAGGTTTTCTTATGTTCAAAAAGAGCAAATAGATCAAAAGATTGGTTTTATAACTGTTGCCAGAGGGAATGTATTAAAGCATACAAAAAATATTTTTTCTTTGGGTGTATTCTCTTTAATCCCTAGAGGTCTGCATTATTTACGACGCAACTATTTTAAACGTTTGAATACTAGAAAAGCCGACTTGCTTTTATTTGAATTCTTTTTTGTATTACTACTGCCTTACATTTACTTTAAATCCCGAACGCATAGCGAAAAAGTGGCTTATGTAATTGAAATATCACCTTTTATCGTAAAAGCCCTAAAAAGAATGGGGTTTCGCATTGTGTTAGATATTCCTATTGCACCTAACAACTATGTAAAAAAAGCAATAGATAATTATCAAACGCAAGAACTGGTCTATCATTCACACTTAGATGAAAGGGAGCGCTTATGTTTTCAATTATCTGATCTAGTTTTAGTGCCTTCAGATTTTGTTTACAAAGAGGTTGTTGAATTAACTAACAAAGATAAGGTTGAGGTAATTCCCTTTGGCTCAGTACAGAAGCCTTTTCGAAACACCGTGGCAAAATTAGGTAAAAAACATGGTCTAGATTTTGTGTTTGCTGGAAATGTTTCTTCTCGTAAAGGGGTAAACTTTTTACTAGATGCTTGGGATAGCCCTGAGTTTTCAAATGATACATTGCATCTTTGTGGAAATGTTACAAAAGAGATTAAAAATAAAGTCGCTACGCTAGAGCAGAGCAATATAGTTTTTCCTGGTTTTATTAATACGCAGGAATACTTTGAAAAATGTGATGTGTATGTTTTTCCATCTTTAATGGAAGGCTCATCTAAGTCTGTTTATGAGGCGATGGCTAACAGCTTGCCCTGTATAGTTACATACCAATCAGGGAGTGTTATTGAACACAAAGTTGATGGTTTAATTATAAATGCTTTTAATACAGATGAGCTTAAAAGCGCAATGCTTCAAATTAAAAAAATGGATTTAGCCGAAATTTCAAAAAACGCACACGTTAAAAGTGAAAGTTACACGTGGGAAAAATATATAAAGCAAGTGATGAAGGCTTTAGCTCATGAGTAATAAAAAAACAATCATTTTCACCCGTAATTTCCCCTATAATCAGGGTGGAGCTGAAAATAGCCTTCTTGAAGAGCTGCTCAAAAGTCAAACAAAAATATCTTCAATATTTTTTGCTGAACAACTGAGTCATAAATATGTAAGGGGAATTGAGCAGCTATCTAGCGATTTTGTTGGATACAATGACTTTACCATTTTGAAGCGGTTTTTCTATTACGAGTATGTATTAAATATAAAAAATATTGAGAGAAAAATAGCGAGCTTAGACTTTGATAAAGTTGTTACACAAAACCGTTGGGCACCTGCGGTTGTAAATGCTGCTAATAGGTTAGGTAAAGAGTCTGTCTATTTTTTAAGAGACGAAACATCACTTGGTGATATAAATAATTACTATAGTGGATTGAAACGTTTAGCCCGCGACGTATATAAGGCAGTAGAGCTACCTGGTATTTACAAGTTCAACTCAGATAACGAAAAAGCGTTAAATGAAGCTACAAAGGTAATAGCTAACTCCAATTATATGGCAGAGCGCCTCTGGGAAAAGTACAAAGTACAAGCTGATGTTATTTATCCAAAAGTTGATTTTGATTGCCTGAAAAAGAACTATAAGCAAGCTCAATATGAAAATAACATCTCTAATGATGGAATTGTGTTGATAGGTGATACAAGAATCAAAGGTGTTGATACATTTTTAGAAATAGCTAAGTGTTTCCCTAACGAAAAGTTTTATATTTTCGGTAAAAATAAAAACTTTATTTCACCGCTGAAAAATGTAACACACATGGGGTGGTCTAATAATACTGCCTATCCATTCTCAAGAGCGAAAGTTGTTATTGTTCCTTCTATTTGGAATGAGGCTTTTGGACGAGTTGCTGTAGAGGCGAACTTTTTAGACATTCCTGTTTTGGTAAGTAATAAGGGAGGATTGCCTGAAGCAGTAAACTATGAGGCTAAATTTATAGTAGACAGTTTTGACGATTTAAAAAATAAATTAAGGAAGTATGTTTAGCTAATGAATTTATATTACTGTTCTTTGTACTACAAAAATGATCACGTTACGGGTGCAAATAAGCGTTTTGATGAAATTGGAATTAGGCTCCTGGAATCGAGTGCATTTGACTTAGTTTGTATTGTAACTTCAGGTAATAGGCCTACATGGTGTCCCAAGGAAAATTGTATTGAAATTTCTGGTTTTAAAAGTAAATTGCAGCGCCTGAGAGCTTGGGTGAAACTTTCTTTACTTTTATGGCGATTACCAAAGGGCGTTCTTTATAACGATTTTCAGCCTAAACCTACTTTTTTTGTTCTAAAACGTCATAAACACTTTCAACTAATTCATGATTTGAGAAATTTCGATAAATTTAAACGGGGTGGGTTGGGTGTATTTAGTGCTTTTTTTCAAAAGGCCCAACTTAAGTACTCCGAGAATGTCGTGTCAGTAAGTAATTATACGACTGAACTGGTTGAAAACTTATGCTCAAAGAATCGTGAAAATATCATAACTTCTTACAATGGGGTATCTGGTAGTTATGAGGGAGGCTTTAATAACAGAGAGATTGATTTACTCTATATTGCGACTTATGAAGAAAGAAAAAATCACGCTAGGTTGTTAGAGGCCCTGAATCAAATTATTCATAGGAAGTTAAATATCGTTTTTGTTGGCTCCGATTTAGGGTTAATGAGCGAAGTTATAAACAAGGCCAATTCGGTTAGTGCTTCAGCTGGACATAGTTTTGAGTTCTTAGATCAAATTTCGGAAGAACAGTTAACTGATACCTATAAAAATAGTAAGATTTTTTGTTCGCCTTCATTATACGAAGGTTTTGGAATGCCATTGATTGAAGCATATAAATATGGCTGTTTAGTTGTTTGCTCGGATATTAAAGTATTTAGGGAAGTTACCCTAAATGAGGCTGTTTATTTTGAACCTACAGATGTCGATGACATCAAGTCGACTTTAGAGTCTTCTTTTTTAAATTACGATGGCTTGCTAAATAGTGAGCATGCAAAAAAAGTAACCAACTATTTTTCTTGGGATGCTATTACAAAAAGGCTAATTAAGGATTTAAATAGTAAATGAGGAAGCTACTCTATATAACTACTGTAAATGTAGCCGATAATTCTGCGCAGTCTCTACAAATAATTTCAATGTGCTCAGCGTTTAGTAAATTAAACAATAATTTTAAGCTTTATTGCTTTGGCATGAGTAAGTTAAAAGTACCAACTCAATATGATATTACTTCTCTAAACACTGAGGGTAGTAAGCTATATCGAACATTAAAAATCTGCTTTTCTGTTTTCAAAGGCAATTCCAAGAGATACGATGTTTTCACAAGAGATTTGTTAATTGCTTTCGTGTTTTCTCTTTTAAGAAAAAATGTTATTTGGGAGGCTCATCAAGGAACGAGTAAAACAGCTAGAATTATGCTAAAGCTACTAAGCTTGTTTAAAAATTTTAAGGTTTTAACTATTTCAGAGGCATTAAAGCTGGCTGATGAAATACCAATCCCAAAAAAAAGAATTTACTCTTACCACGATGGCTGTGAATTGAGCATTAACCGAGTGGAGACACAAGTACTTACCTTTGATAAAAAGACTGCTCTGTACACAGGGGCATTACATAAGGGTGAAGATGTGGATTCGTTGAGCCCTTTGTTTAATAGTTTCCCTGATTGGGATTTCATATTTATAGGCGGTAAAGAAGCGGAAGTAAAAATTTATTCAAACCGCTATTCTTCATTTAAAAACGTAAAGTTTTTAGGTCGCATGCCTCATTCTGACGTACTAAATTACCAGTTTTCTGCGGATGTATTGTTATTTCCATTGACGAAAACTAATAAACTTTGGAAATATACTTCACCTCTTAAATTATTTGAATATATGAAGGCAGGTAAGCCGATCGTTGGATCTAATATAGGCTCAGTATCTGAGATTTTAGACCAAAGTAATGGCTTTGTTTTTAACGAAAGGCTAGATTTGGTTAATGCCTTTAACAGTTACTGCAAGGCATCCGATGAGGACATTAAGCACATGATAGAAAAAAATAAGAGCTTAATTGAAAATCGATATAATTGGGCTTCTCGCGCAAAGTTTATTATAGAGAAAATGTTTGATGACAGGTAATAAATCTTTAGCGGTTGTGATTACTGCTAACACTAGCTGGTACCTCTATAATTTTAGAAAGAATACTATTTTAGCTATTATTGCTGAAGGAAATGAGGTTTATGCTGTTGCACCTAAAGATGCTTATTCAAAAAAACTTGAAGAGTTAGGGTGTAAATTTATCAATATTGAGATTGATAGTGGGGGCACAAACCCTATTAAGGATATGGGCACACTTTATAACTTTTATAAGATTTATAAAGGTAAAAAAGTTGATGTTGTATTAAATTTCACTCCTAAAAATAATATATATAGTACGTTTGCAGCTAGAACCGCTGGTGTTAGAGTCATTAATAATATTGCAGGTTTGGGGACGCTATTCATCAACGAAAGTATCCCCTCTAAAATAGCGAGATTACTTTACAAATATAGCCAATCTAAAGCTGATTTTATTTTTTTTCAAAATGAAGATGATAGAGCGTTATTTAAATTTCATAAAATAGCCCAAAATGTAAAGTCGGATCGACTGCCGGGTTCTGGTGCAGATTTATCTCGTTTTACAGTATCTCCCGCCCCTGATGATGGTGTTGTTAGGTTTTTGCTTATTGCTCGTATGCTTTTTGATAAGGGGATAGGGCAATATGTTGAAGCTGCAAGGGTTCTTAAAGACAAGTACGGTAGTAGCGTAGAGTTTAAATTACTCGGTTTTTTAGATGTTGATAACCCCTCCGCAGTATCGAAAGAGCAAATGGCAGAGTGGGTGAATGAAGGTGTAGTTAATTACCTTGGTACATCTGACAATGTAGAAGCTGAAATAGCACAGGTTGACTGTATGGTACTACCTTCATACTACCGTGAAGGTGTGCCAAAGTCTCTGCTTGAAGCTGGCGCTATGGGCAAACCAATAGTTACTACTGATAACGTGGGCTGCCGGGAGACTGTTGATGATGGATACAATGGCTTTATTTGTAAACCTAAAAGTAGCAAGAGCTTAGAATTTTCATTAGATAAAATTATTGCCCTAAGCCATGATGAACGATTAAAGCTAGGCAGTAACAGTCGTTTAAAAATAGAAAGTGAATTTGATGAAAGGATAGTAATTGAAAAGTATTTAAAAGCTATTATGCGTTGATTCTTTTTATTCTCTACATCCTAAAATAAAAACAAGTGAAATTATATGATATTACCAGTAATTATGGCAGGTGGCTCTGGCACTCGACTTTGGCCGCTATCACGAGGCAATTATCCAAAACAGTTTTTAACTTTGAGTGGCGATCATTCAATGTTGCAAAATACTTTGACTCGCTTAGATGGATTAGCTCATTCACCAGCCATGCTAATTTGTAATGAAGAACACCGTTTTATAGCTGCGGAGCAAGTACGTCAATTAGGTATCAAGCACAGCGGCATATTTTTAGAGCCCGTTGGGCGTAATACAGCCCCTGCCATAGCGCTTTCAGCCTTTAAAGCATTAGAAAATGGTGAAGACCCATTGTTACTTATACTTGCTGCGGACCATGTTATTAATGATACGAGTGCTTTTCAGCAAAGTGTTAACCAAGCGGCAACGCTTGCTAAGCAAGGTAAGTTGGTGACCTTTGGTATTGTGGGTAATAAACCGGAAACAGGTTATGGCTATATTAAGCGCGGTGAGCAGTATCAAACTGGGTTTGTGGTAGAACGTTTTGTAGAAAAGCCGAATGAAGCCACAGCACAAGAATATATTAAAAGCGGTGACTACTACTGGAATAGCGGCATGTTTTTGTTTAAAGCAAGTCGTTACCTAGAGGAGCTAAAAGCATTCCGCCCAGATATATATGCTGCGTGTGAAAAAGCAATGCAATTACAAAATGATGATATGGATTTTGTACGTGTAGATAAAGCCGCATTTGAATTGTGCCCAGATGAATCGATTGACTACGCCGTAATGGAACAAACCAAAGATGCTGTTGTTGTGCCTATGGATGCTGGCTGGAGTGATGTGGGCGGCTTTGCTGCACTGTGGGAAGTATCAGCACAAGATGAAAATGGTAATGCGTTTAAAGGTGATGTAAAAGCCGTTGATACAAAAAATACCCTAGTGTTTGGCGAAGATAAACTTGTTGCTACCGTTGGCGTTGAAGACTTAGTCATCGTAAACACCAAAGATGCGGTGCTGGTTGCGCATAAAAACAAGTCTCAGCATGTAAAAGCAATCGTGCAACAATTAAAAGATGAGCAGCGAACAGAGGCTAAATTACACAGAGAGGTCTACCGCCCTTGGGGTAAGTATGACTCTGTTGATAATGGTGAACGTTTTCAAGTTAAGCGTATTACAGTAAAGCCGGGGGCAAAATTGTCTGTGCAAATGCATCACCACCGTGCAGAGCACTGGATTGTTGTATCGGGCACGGCCAAAGTACAAATTGATGATACAGAGCAGTATGTAACAGAGAACGAGTCGGTTTATATTCCTATTACAGCCGTTCACGCTTTAGAAAACCCGGGTAAGGTTAATTTAGAGTTGATTGAAGTGCAATCAGGCTCTTACCTTGGTGAAGACGACATAGTGCGTTTTGAAGACCGCTATGGACGCGTAAAGTAGAGCTATTTTATAGCGTTAGTGCTTTATAATATTAACCACTGCGAGGCTAAAACTCTTTCGGTGGTCAAAACGTCCAACAAGAGCTTTTAGTACTCTTCAAGTAAATGTCTTATATGCTCACAGCGATGTGTATTTTTCAGCATTCACTTTTAGGTTTTCGATGAAACACTAGTCTGATAAATCCGAAAAAGAAACGTACATTCTTTTGTTTATAAAGTGAAAGTGCATTACTGCTTGGATACCATAAAATTAAAATAGTCCGGAAGTTTAATGAATAAATTGATAAGTTCTCAAGTAATCACGCAAAGTGGTATTGCTTTTGGTACCAGTGGGGCACGAGGTTTAGTCAATGACTTTACGCCAAACGTATGCGCAGCGTTTGCTACCGCCTTTGTAAAATCAATTGATAATGAATTTAGTTTTAATACTGTTGCATTGGCGATAGATAACCGACCAAGTAGTTATGCGATGGCGCAAGCTTGCGCGCAAGGGTTAAAGCAACTGAATATTGATACCGTTTACTATGGTGTAATACCCACCCCGGCATTGGCTTATAAAGCGATGCGAGACGCAATGCCGAGTATAATGATTACAGGCAGCCATATTCCTTTTGACCGCAATGGCTTAAAGTTTTACCGCCCGGATGGTGAAATAACGAAAGAAGATGAGCAGGCTATTTTACATAATGATGCGCCTTTTATGCCGTTGAGTGGATTATCAGCATTAACTGTGAGTAATGCAGCAGAGCAGGTGTATATAAGCCGATATGCAGAGCTATTTAGTGCTGATGCTCTCGCGGGTAAAAAAATAGGAATATACGAGCACTCAAGCGCGGGGCGTGATATATATAAAGCATTATTTGAAAGCCTAGGCGCAGAAGTAACTAGTTTAGAAAGAAGTGATACCTTTGTTCCTATAGACACCGAAGCCGTGTCGGATGAGGATAAGCAAAAAGCCCGTGATTGGTCAAAAGCGCATGGTTTTGATGCGATATTTTCAACAGATGGTGATGGCGACCGTCCGTTAATAGCCGATGAAAATGGGGAGTGGCTGCGAGGCGATATACTTGGTTTGTTATGTAGTAAGTTGCTGAATATTGAAGCGTTAGCTATACCTGTGAGTTGTAATACGGCAATAGAAAAATCTGGTTACTTTAAACATGTAGTGCGCACCCAAATTGGTTCCCCCCATGTAATTTCTGAGTTTGCAGAGCTAAGTGAATCATTTTCTTCTGTGGCTGGTTTTGAGGCTAACGGTGGCTATTTATTAGGTACAGACGTAACCCTTAACGATAAGCTATTAACCGCACTACCTACTCGTGATGCATTACTACCTGCATTTATGTTATTAACTGAGCCACAAAGTATTTCTGAGTTGATAAAAGGCCTTCCAAAGCGTTTTACAGCAAGTGATCGGATACAAAACTTTGCTAAAGAACAAAGTTTAGATTTAATTAATGAGCTTAAAAGTAATGCTACACCTTTTTTAAAAAAACTAGGTGTAGAAGGTGTTTATGAAACTAATATAACAGATGGTTTGCGCATAACGCTAAGTAATGGTGACATACTTCATTTGCGTCCATCAGGTAATGCGCCTGAACTTAGATGTTATGCAGAAGCTGATAGCACAGCTAAGGCTATAGATTATGTGCAGTCAGTGCTAAAGTTAATTGCAATTTAATTTATAATAGTATTTTAATGTAGTTTTTTATAAGGATAACAATGTTTATCGATTTACTACTTACCTTTTTTATTTCGTTTGCAGTGTTATTTTTAATGCGTAAAGTCGCACGAAATGTAGGATTAGTCGACAAGCCTTCAGGCAGAAAAATGCATACGGGTAATATTCCGCTAGTGGGTGGAGTGGCCATTTGTATAACCATAGTAAACTACATTTACACGCACCCAGGTATGATTAATCATGCTAACTTATACATGTACTGTATTGTAGGTTTAACTGCGGTAGGCGCATTAGATGACCGCTTTGATTTAAGCGTAAAAATACGCATGCTGGTACAAGCGATTATATCGGTTGCAATGATTTACTTTGCAAAAGCTGAGTTGGTTACATTGGGTAATATTTTAGGGCTTGGTGAAATAGCGTTAAGTTATGGTTATGTAGGTGGCTTTATTACCGTAATTGCCGTTATTGGCTGTATAAACGCGTTTAATATGGTTGATGGTATTGATGGACTGTTAGGTGGTTTATCGGTAGTGACCTTTGGTGCCATTGGTATTTTATTAAACCTAGCTAATGAGCAGAGCTTAAGCTATTTATGTTTGCTATTAGTGGTATGTATGATCCCCTATATTGTTATGAACCTAGGCCTAATTGGGCGTGAACGAAAAGTGTTTATGGGCGATGCGGGCAGCATGATGATCGGTTTTACTGTTATTTGGCTGTTAATCGGGGCAAGCCAAACGCCTGGCAACCCGATGATTCGCCCGGTCACAGCGTTATGGCTAATAGCATTACCGCTTATGGACATGGTTGCTATTATGATACGCCGCATAAAACAAGGTAAATCACCTTTTAAGCCCGACCGTGAACACTTACACCATATTTGCCAACGTTTGGGCTGCTCGCCAACGCAAACACTTGTTTTAATATGTAGTGTCGCTGCAGCGTTTGCGGGGGTGGGGATAATAGGTGAGGTTTTTGCTATACCTGAATTTTTAATGTTTTACAGTTTTATAGCCATGTTCTTTGCTTACTTATTGGTGCTTATAAATTACTGTAAAATTATTAACTTTTTTAGGCGCAAACTCGATTTACCAGAAAAGCAGTATTCTGCGAGTAAATAAAGCGTTTATGAGCTTATTTCGAAACTAGCTTTATTCCACATTAAAAATTTTTAAATATTGACTAATCTTAAAGGATTAATATGAAAATAACGGTAGTAGGTACGGGTTATGTAGGCCTTTCGAACGCTATGCTTTTATCGCAACATAACGAAGTGGTTGCGCTTGATATAGACGAGAATAAAATAGCGCTGCTTAATAAAAAAGAGTCGCCGATTGTTGACACTGAGATTAGTGAGTTTTTATTACGTAGCGACTTAAACTTTACAGCCACTACAGATAAATTAGCCGCCTATAAAAATGCTGATTATGTAATTATTGCAACGCCAACCGATTACGATGTTGAAAATAATTACTTTAATACCAGCTCGGTTGAAGCAGTAATTAAAGATGCTATGACGCATAATCCTAATGCAGTAATGGTGATTAAGTCGACTATTCCGGTTGGCTTTACTGCCGATATTAAAAAGCAATTAGGTGCTGAAAACTTAATATTTTCGCCAGAGTTTTTACGTGAAGGCAAAGCGCTTTACGATAACTTACACCCTTCACGCATTGTTGTAGGCGAGCAAAGCGAACGTGCCACTATTTTTGCTAATTTACTTAAGCAAGGCGCTGTTAAGCAAGATGTTGAAGTGCTATTTACTGACTCAACTGAAGCTGAAGCCATTAAGTTATTTTCTAACACTTACTTAGCTATGCGCGTAGCGTACTTTAATGAGCTGGATAGCTACGCAGAGGCGCACGGTTTAAACAGCAAGCAAATTATTCAAGGCGTTGGGTTAGACCCACGTATTGGCAGCCATTATAACAACCCATCGTTCGGGTATGGTGGCTACTGTTTACCAAAAGACACAAAGCAACTGCGTGCTAACTACCAAGACGTACCAAACAATATTATTGGCGCAATTGTAGACGCAAACACGACACGTAAAGACTTTATTGCCGATTCAATCATTAAACGCAGCCCTAAAATTGTGGGTGTGTATCGCTTAGTAATGAAAACCGGCTCAGATAACTTTAGGGCGTCTGCCATTCAAGGCATTATGAAGCGCATTAAAGCCAAAGGTATTGAGGTGGTTGTTTATGAGCCAGTGCTTGAAGAGAGTGAGTTTTACCATTCACGCGTTATAAAAGACTTAAATGAGTTTAAGCAAATATCTGATGTTGTGGTTTCTAACCGTATGGTTGAAGAGCTAAGCGACATTGCAGATAAAGTATATACGCGTGATTTATTTGGTAGTGATTAATAAACAAAGTTTAAAGACTAAAGGTTAAAGGCTAAAGTATAAGTCAAAAACTAAGGTGAATTTATATTAGGGGGCGTTGTGCAATTTGAAGACTTAAACGTTTGGCAACGCTCTACTGACTTAGCTTGTGAAGTTTTTATTTATTTTAAGGTAAGTAATTTGGTTTAAAAGATCAAATTACGCGCTCAGCATTATCAATTTCATCAAATATTGCTGAGGGTTATGAGAGAAAGACAGCTAAAGATTACTGCCGTTTTCTCTCTTACTCCAAAGGTAGCTGTGGAGAGCTTCGTTCACAGTTATATATTGCCTTAAAAATTGGTGAGGTTGATACAAAAACAGCAGAAATCTGGATAGAAGAGTCTAGGCAGTTGTCAAAAATGATATCATTCCTTAATGAAAACGATTGAAACTTGGGATTAGGTTTTTAGTCTTCAACTTTCAACTTTCAACTTTCAACTTTCAACTTTCAACTTTCAACTTTCAACTTTATCAGTTTAAATATTAGGAAATTATGAAATACTTAGTTACAGGTGCTGCAGGTTTTATTGGTGCAGCAACGTGTCAAAAATTATTGGCTGCTGGCCATGTGGTTGTTGGTATAGATAACCTAAACGATTATTACGATGTAAATTTAAAGCTTGCACGCTTGGCGCAGTTTGAAAGCCACGATAACTTTACGTTTATTAAGCTTGATATAAGCGAACGTGCAGCAATGAGTGAATTATTTGCAGCAGAGCAGTTTGATAAAGTAATACACTTGGCTGCACAAGCAGGTGTGCGCTATTCAATAGAAAACCCCGACGCCTACGCCGACTCTAACTTAGTAGGACACTTAAATGTGCTTGAAGGGTGTAGGCATAACAATGTTAAGCACCTTGTTTATGCGTCGTCTAGTTCTGTTTATGGCCTAAACGAAAAAACACCATTTGAAACAACCGACAGTGTTGACCACCCGGTATCGTTTTATGCGGCAACTAAAAAAGCAAATGAGCTAATGGCTCATAGCTACTCGCATTTATATAGTTTACCTACCACAGGCTTACGTTTTTTTACGGTTTATGGCCCATGGGGGCGCCCAGATATGGCGCCGTATATTTTTACTAAAAAAATACTCGACGGCGACACCATTGATATAAACAACAATGGTGATATGTGGCGCGACTTTACTTACATTGACGATATTGTAGAAGGTGTTGTACGTGCTGCCGATGTTATACCTAAAGCAAACCCAAGCTGGCGTGTAGAAAGCGGCTCGCCAGCTACAAGCTCAGCTCCTTATGCGGTTTATAATATTGGCCACGGTAGCCCAATAAACCTTATGAAGTTTATTGAAGCAATTGAGGCCGAGCTTGGTACAGAGGCAAATAAAAACTTCCGTGAAATGCAAGCAGGCGATGTTTATAAAACCTTTGCCGACACGCAAGACCTGTTTAATGCGACGGGTTATAAAGCTCAAGTAGGTGTTAAACAAGGCGTTAGCGAGTTAATTAAGTGGTATAAAAGCTTTTACAAGTAACTTTATTACTAAGTAAACACTGCTTTTAAGCGGTGTTTACTCTTATATAGTTAAAAGATTAAAAATCTTCTATTCATCTTCTATCTACATTTAATCTGTTAGTTTAAAAATAATTAATTTAAAAAATAAAGGACTACCTATGAAAGCTGTAATTCCTGTTGCTGGCCTTGGCACGCGTATGCTACCCATGACCAAAGCAATCCCTAAAGAAATGCTCCCTATTGTTGATAAGCCTCTTATTCAATACATTGTTAATGAATGTGTAGCTGCAGGCATTAAAGAAATTGTGTTAGTTACTCATAGCTCTAAAAACGCGATTGAAAACCACTTTGATACCAGCTACGAGCTTGAAGCAACACTTGAAAAACGCGTTAAACGCACACTACTTGAAGAAGTCCGTTCTATTTGCCCAAATGATGTAACCATTATGCACGTTCGCCAAGGCGAAGCTAAGGGCTTAGGCCACGCGATTTTATGTGCAAAGCCCATTGTAGGTAATGACGATTTTGTAGTTGTGCTACCCGATGTAATACTTGATGCGTATACGGCTAACCAAAAAACAGAAAACCTTGCCGCGATGATTGCACGTTTTAATGAAACGCAAGCAAGCCAAATTATGCTTGAACCTGTGGCTATGGATGATGTAAGCAAGTACGGTATTGCCGATATCAATGGTGTGCAATTAGCACCGGGTGAAAGCGCTAAAATTAAAACTATGGTTGAAAAGCCGGATGTTGACGTTGCGCCTTCAAACCTTGCTGTTGTTGGCCGTTATGTATTAAGTAAAAATATTTGGCCATTACTTGCTAAAACCCCAGTAGGGGCGGGTGGCGAAATACAATTAACCGACTCGATTGATGCGTTAATGGCGCAAGAAACGGTTGAGGCATTTCATATGAGTGGCCGCGCGCACGACTGTGGCGACAAGCTGGGCTATTTAAAGGCGATTGTTGAATATGGTATGCGTGATGAAAAGCTGGGTAAAGAATTTGCACAGCATTTAAATACATTAGTTAATGGTGAAAATGCGGCAACACTTAACAATGTGGTTAATTTGTAATAAATAATTTGGTTTACTTTAAAATTATAAAACCGTGTTTAATTTAAACACGGTTTTTTTGTTTTTTAGACAAGTTTTGTATTTGGTTAATAAAGTGAATAAAACATTTTTATCACCACAGAGAAGATAAGGAGAAGTACAGGAGAAGATACTAGAAAATAGTATGTTTCCTCAGTGTAGCGTGCAGCGCCCCGGTGCCCTAGGTGGTAGAAATTGTTTTGTGGTTAGGTTTGTACCTGATTTATAAAGTAAATAAGACATTATAATCACCACAAAGAAGACAAGGAGCAGTGCAGGAGAAGATACTAGAAAATAGTATGTCTCCTCAGTGTAGCGCGCAGCGCCTCGGTGCTCTCGGTGGTTAACATTTTTTGCGGTTAAATTTTTTACCTAAATGATAAGGTAAATAAAACATTTTTATCACCACAGAGAAGGCAAGGAGTAGTTCAGGAGAAGATATTAGAAAATAGTATGTTTCCTCTGTGTAGGGCGCAGTGCTCTCGGTGGTCAAAATTGTCTAGCGGTTAAATTTTTTACCTGATTTATAAAGTGAATAAGACATTATAATCACCACAGAGAAGACAAGGAGCAGTGCAGGAGAAGCCAATTTAAACCAATATATTGTATAGCGATCTTCTCTGTGTAGCGCGCAGCGCCTCAGTGTGCTCGGTGGTAATTAAATCCCTAAATTATCTTAACGTAGGCATGAAGCTTGCTCACGCAAAAGGTTATTAATGTGACTATGTATAAATCAAATGGGCTAGCAAGCAAAGCGCTTACAAAAACAAGCTTGGGTACTCTGCTGGTATTCAGGAAGTATAGTTTATATGGCTTTTGAAAGCGCGAAATAGACTCGCGCTTCCAAATTTAAAAGTTAGCGGAGAAAGCGATTCTTGAAAATGCTTCGCCATACACATCTTTACCTAGGTAAAGCTCAGCGCCTAGGCTTTTAGCGCCCCAAATAGGTTTGTTTAATTTACGTGTATAGGCTGTTTGGAGTTCGTAACTTGTATTGTAACCATCTCGCTTGTTTGTAAGGCCACGTAACGTTGTATTCAAGCCCTCTTTAGCGCTAAGCTGCCAATGCCAGTTAACACTCATCGATTTAGCTGGGGTATAGTCGGTATAGTCGTGCTCGTCTCCACCCCAGTGGCCTATTACGTTGCCTGAGTTGCGGTTACCATCTAAATAAATACCGTTAGCGTACCATCTTTCTTGCCAATTATTGTGTTCAAAACGCAAGCTGTGGTTATTTGCAACAAAAGGTAAATAAAGCCCAAAACTATAAGCATTATTACGAGAGCCACCTAGTGTGTCTTCAAGGGCTATTTCACTATAAATCTCATACGGTAAATCAAATAGGCTATTATTGTATTCAAACGTGATTGATCCTAATTGATCACCCAGCTCAAAGTTTTCACCAAATTCATTAGCATCATCGCTGCCTACGTTATCTTTAGCGCCGGGTGTAAAAAAGCCTTCTGCAAAGTCTTTTAACGTAACGCTGCGCGGACCGCCACCAAACTGCATTAAGCGGCTTAGGCCAATGGTTAAGTTATCTGTTGCTGCAAAACTAATATGTAAGCCGTATAAATAAGGTTTACCTGGTTCAAATACTCTTTCTACACCACTTTGTTTGCCTTCTTTTAAAATTCCACGCTGCTCGGTCATTTTACTAATAAACATATCGTACCGAATGTTAAAGTTAGTTATTGGTTCAACATTACTTATGGTAAGTGACGGCGTTGTTTTAGCGTGTGTGCTTAATAGCATGGCGCTGTCGTTAAAAGGCGAATACCAATGTTCTCGGTAGCCTATATCGAGCTGTGCATATTTATTACCGAGGTAAATAAAACTTTGGGTTGGGAGTATTTCGCTTTCGTTTGCAATGCCTGCCACGCTTACACCAAAGTAACGGCCAAAGTTAGCGTAAGCGCCACCTTCAACAATTAAGTTGGTTTTAGTTGTTTGCCCGCGTTGATTGGGTAGTGTTTTGTTTTTTGTACCAGCAGCAAGGGTTGCTTTAACTAATGTACCTGCATCACTTTGTATATAAGGGCTTATTTGGTACGACAGAGTTTGGTAAAGCTCTGGGTAACTATGCCTAATGGTTTGTAGTACGTTGTATATATCGTGCGCTTTATAAGGCCTGCTCATAATGTGGGTATTTTTACTTACTGCTAAAAGGCGTTCTACATTATGCTCTAACTCTGGTGCTTGGTTTAAAGGTAAATATGGCGATACGCCTCCCTTTGCTAAAGCGTTTGCACTTAATGCTAATGCTATAAGTAACGATGTTTTTTTGAGCATAATTATTCCGTTTGCCAATTTTTATAGTAAGTAAATACGTTAATGCGAGGTTAGCAATAAATACGTTAGTAAGAAAGAAAAAAGCGTTAATACATAGTGGTTTTAAGTTGCTAGTTATAAGGGAAAGTTTCTAGATATTAGATGGCAGTTACAGGTGTTAGTTTTCCATTTAAGTTGGCGGCAGTTATCAGAATAGTTATTAAGGTTTGTATTGATGAGCGTTATTTAAAAAAGTGATTTATTCACCACAGAGAAGACAAGGAGCTGTACAGGAGAAGTAATTCTAAAACATACATATTGTATTACGCTCTTCTCAGTAAAGCGCGCAGCGCCTCGGTGCTCTCGGTGGTAATTAAACTCCATTAAGAAATACAACAAAAAGTGATTTATGCACCACAGAGAAGGCAAGGAGCAGTGCAGGAGAAGCCATTTAAAAACCGGAGTTTTTCAAGTTAGTTGTCGCCTCAAGTTAAATTTTATGCCGCCCGCATTTCTTCTTTTTTCTCAGGGTTTAAATTTACTTCATTTATCATTGACCAGTCTCGTGACTTCCCTGACCAACGGCTTGGGTTATTCAATTTAGCTGCGTCGTTTACCTGCTGACGCTTAGCTAATATTTCTTTATCTAAACCTGAATGACGTTGGTTTGGCGTCACAAATTTTATACCACTGTGTAGGTGCTCATTATTGTACCAATCAACGAACCCACTTACCCATTCTCTTGCTGCGCTTATATCTTCAAATGGCTTTTCTGGGTATTCTGGGCGATACTTTAACGTTTTAAATAACGACTCAGAGTATGGATTGTCATTACTTACTGACGGTCGACTAAATGATGGCACAATCCCTAACTCCTGTAATGTTGCCAGTAATGTCGCGCCTTTCATTGGGCTGCCATTATCTGAGTGTAACGTAACTTGCTCGCGCTTTATTTGCTCCCGACTGCAAATATCCTTCATTAAATCTGCGGCTAATTCACTTAACTGTGAGTCGTAAACTTGCCAGCCAACAACCTTTCGACTAAAAATGTCCATCACTAAATATAAGTATAAAAATTGCCCTTTTACGCTCGTTGGTAAATAGGTGATATCCCAAGTGTAGACTTCATTTGCACGCACTGCTTTCAATACTCTTGGCTTTTTTATCGGCTTAGCTGGCTTTACTTTTTCTCTATGCGTTAATAAGTTATGTGCCTTCATGACACGATAAAACGAACTTTCAGACGCTATCCATATGCCCTTATCAAGCAGCTTAGGGACTATTTTACTGGCCGGTAAATGCCCATATTCGGCTGAATTAGCCGTATTAATAATGCGCTGCCGCTCTAACTCTGTGAGACGGTTAGGCGGCTGTTTTTTCGTACTCGTCCGTTTGTCAGTCATATCGTCTGCTTCAATCCACCGCTGAACGGTTCTTAGTGTCAGTCCAAGTAACTCACATGCCTTTTCTTTCCTTGCCCCTGAAGCCTGTGCGTTTGTGATAAGCGTTATTAATTCATGTCGCTCAGTCGCTGTTGTTAATCGTCCTCGTTGAAACCCCAAAGTGCATCCGCTTTTTTTTTGAGTACAAGTAGAGCGGCAGTTTCAGCTAAGGCCTTATCTTTGCGATTCAGTTCTTTTTGCAGTTGCTTTATTTCTTGCTTAAGCTGTTTACTGTCTGACTTTACTGTTTTATTTGAAGGTGGTGTTACTAAGTCTTTCTTCCATTGCTGAATATGATGCGGATAAAGCCCTATATTACGGCAGTATTCATTTATGGCGGCTTCATCTAAACTTCCACACTCAATTACTGCGTTGAGTCTTTCTTCTAAACTCCAGTCTTGTGGTCGTTTTTCTGCTGTCATTTGGCTACCCGTCTGGTGTATTTCAAGTTGATGCTTTTTTGCCAGTGCTATCCAACGTTGTAACGTTGAATAACCGACACCTAAGTCATCTGCAATATCTTCTAAGCGAACATCATCACATTGAGATAATGCTTTTTCAACAGCTTGAACTTTAAACTCTTGTGTAAATTGACGTTTCATTTTATTTGCCTCTGCTAAATGTTAGAGGCGACAACTATCCTGACACAGGGGGAAACCAATGCATTGTATTACGGACTTCTCAGTGTAGCGCGCAGCGCCTCGGTGCTCTCGGTGGTCAAACTTGTTATGTAACTTGGGCGCCGTACCTAGTTGATAAAGTGAATAAAACATTATTATTACCACAGAGAAGACAAGGAGCAGTGCAGGCGGAGTGATTTTAAAACCAATTCATTGTATTAAGCTCTTCTCTGTGTAGCGCGCAGCGCCTCGGTGCTCAAAATTGTTTTGTGGTTAAGCTTTGTACTTGATTTATAAGGTGAATAAAACATTATTATCACCACAGAGAAGACAAGGAGTAGTACAGGAGAAGTAATTCTAAAACATATATATTGTATTACGCTCTTCTCTGTGAAGTGCGCAGCGCCTCAGTGTTCTCGGTGGTAATTAATTTTTAGAGTTATTTCAACGAAGGTGTGAAGCTTGCTCACGTAAAAGGTTGTTTATTTAACTATCTATAAACAAAGTACGTTAGCAAGCAAAGCGCATACATTAAATTCGCTGTGCTACTGTAAGTTTGCATTAGTAGATGAGCATTCCAACTTGTACCTTAACGTATATTGTGTGAAAAATTTGTATTTATGCTTATTGATAATAAAGCTGCGCCTATTAGCAAAGTCCACTATGCTATGGGCTATTCGTTATTTATATTTTTAAGGATTTATCATGATTGAACAAGGCCAAAACGTACCAGAGGTTACACTTACGCAGTTAACAAGCGAAGGTATGCAAACACTGACTAACAAAGAATTATTTGATGGTAAAAAAGTGGTGTTATTTGCTGTGCCGGGGGCGTTTACGCCAACGTGTTCAAATGCGCATTTACCTGAATTTATTACGCTTGCTGATAAAATTAAAGCAAAAGGTGTTGATGCTATTTATTGTGTTTCGGTAAACGATGCCTTTGTAATGAAAGCATGGGGCGACTCGCAAAACTCTGAAGAAGTATTAATGCTAGCCGATGGTGATGCAAGCTTTACCAAAGCACTCGGGCTTGAAAAAGACACCGCTGGCTTTGGTGGTATTCGTTCATCTCGCTACGCGATGATTGTAAATAACGGGGTCGTTACTGGGTTATTTGTAGAAGAAGGCAAAGAGTTCACGGTAAGCCGTGCAGAACATGTCTTAGAAAAGCTTTAAGGCCTCATTTAGTTTGTCAGTGGTTAGTACTTAGTTATCAGATAGAAGCTTTTAGACATTAGTGATTAGACTGAAGATTTTAGTTATTAATGAATATTGTATTTTTTGGCTAGTTTAGTTGGCTAGTTTAGTTAGCTAGTTGTTATTTGTATATTTAAAACTAAGCTAGTAAAAATGATATAAATAAAAGTAACACTAATGAATTTTGAAAATTTAGATGTATGGAAACGATCTGCACATCTTAGCGTAGATATTTACAGGTCTACAGCAGATATAAAAGATTATGGGTTCAGAGATCAGTTAACACGCTCAGGCCTTTCAGTGCCGAGCAACATTGCAGAAGGTGTGTGTAGAGAAAGCTATAAAGAGAAAAGTAGATTTATAGATATAGCTAGGGCTTCTCTTGCAGAAGCTAGAACACAGATATACATAGGCACAGAAATAGGTTACTTAAATAAGTCAACAAGCCAACAATGGATAATAGAAACAAAAGAATTAGCTGCTATGTTAACAAGCCTTAAAAATAAGTTTGATAACAGCTAACTTTAGAGTGTTTAGCTATTCATTCTCCGCGCTGAAAACTGAAAACTGAAAACTGAAAACTGAAAACTGAAAACTGAAAACTGAAAACTGAACATTTTTTCAAAGCTCAAACGGCGCTACGCCTACGGCTTTCATTTTGTAACCTACCTGTGCCAATTTACCTGACCAGGTTTCTGTTGTAATAATACCTGTGACTACAATTGCATCGTAAAGGCTTTCGATTGGTACGCCGCCTTTTATAGTAACGTGTACAAGCTGGTTAGGTGGCGGTGGCGGTACGTGTATGCAGGCGCCAAAATACGGTACTAGTAAAAATTCGGTGATTACTTCGCTATCGCCCTCTAGCGGAACAACAAAGCCGGGTAAGCTGACAGATTGCCCGTTTAGTTCTTTTACTACAGGGGCGTCTAAGTCGGGCTGTACCCAGTTTTGATCGCTGCCTTCGTGGTTAGCTTGTGCTTGGGTATCTATTTGCACATGGCCTTTTGGAATTAAGTCTTCCCAAAAAATTTCTTTAGGTGGATTAGCGTTACTTGAAAAACTAATAATAGCTAAGCTTAATATGCAAAAAGCATTTAAAGCTGTTTTAAAAAGTGTCATAAAATTCCTAAACATTATGTTTTTATGCTCATGCCGTCGCTGAGTGAGTAAAAATAAGCACGCGTGGCCGGTATTAAACCAATAATAAAACCCGCCGCCATAATAACGCCTATGAGGGTGAGTTCATAGCGTGAAAGCATAGCTATATTTACACTAATACCCGCATGGCTTTGTAGGTAGTCGGCTCCTAAAAATAAGGTGGCGTAAAATAATGCACACCCAAGCACACAGCCTAAAAATGTTGTAAGCAATGACTCCATACTTATAAGTGTAAATAGCTGCCATGGCCTTGCACCAACTGAGCGTAATATAGCAAGTTCACGGCGACGTTGATTAAGGTTTGCAAGTAATGTAGTTAACATACCGAGCAGGCTTATCAGCACGACAACAAATGAGAAAAGCAGCAGTATTTTTTCAACAATGGCGAGCATTTCCCATAAGTCTTTTAGCGTAACGGTTGGCATAATGGCTAATAGAGCCTCGGGCTTGTACTGATTTATATTGCGCCTAATTTGTAGTGTATATAAAGGCGAATCAAACCCCATTAAAAATGCAGTGATTTGTTTAGGGTGACCAGTTAGGTTGTGATGTTCATCATGTTCATCATGTTCATCATGTTCATCGTGCTTATGACTTGCGTTACCGCCATGAATTAAATCAATAGCGGCAAGCGGTATATGCAGTGTTTTGTCGACCGGGGTACCCGTCGGGTTTAAAATGCCGACTACTTCAAATGGGTTGTCGTTATGATGATGAAAACTGGTATTGCCCATACCATGGGATATTATAATGCTATCGCCCAGCTTATAGCCTAGTTTTGTAGCTACCTCATTGCCCAATACCACGCCGTGAATAGTGCTAAAAGGATTACCTGCACTAAAACTCAAATGTTGTTTTTTAGCAAAGCGGTAATGGGTAAAGTAATCGGGGGTTGTGCCTAACACGGCTTGGCCTTTGTGGCTGTCGCCAAGGCTAATAGGTATGCTCCACTTTACGCCGCGTTGGCTTGTTATGTATTTGTAGCTTTGCCAGCTCACGCCATTATTGGTGTGGCCAATTCGAAATACCGATGAAAGCAGTAATTGAATATCGCCGGTGCGGGCTCCTACAATTAAATCGGTACCCGAAATGGTATTGCTAAAGCTGCTTTTAGCATCAACTCTAACACGTTCAATACTTAGCAATAACATAACGCTAACGGCAATGGTAAACAGTGTTAAAACAACACTTGCACGTCTATTTAATAGGCTTTTAAAAGCAAGCTTTGTAAGGATCATAATGCCTCCTGCAAACTTATTAAGTCGATTGAGCGATTAAACAGCGGCTTTAAGTTTTCGTCGTGGCTTACAAATATCAGTGTGCTGTTTGTATTACTCGCTTGTTCAAACAATAAGTTAATAAAGCTTTCGCGGTTTTGTGTATCAAGGGCTGAGGTTGGCTCGTCGGCAATTATAATTTCAGGGTTACCAATAAATGCGCGTGCGGCGGCCACGCGTTGTTGTTGGCCAATGCTTAATTCTGCCACATTTTTATTATGATATTGCTCGGTTAAACCCAGTGAGTTTAATAGCCGTGTAGCTTCATTATTTAACGTGGCAGAGTGGCTTAATGCTTTTTGTTGGCGTTTTTTTGAAAATTGGCAGCCCAGTATTACGTTTTCAATAGGCGATAGGTAAGGAAGTAAGTTGAAGTTTTGAAAAATAATACCAATGTGGTCAGCTCTAAATACATCTCGTTGAGTGTTACTTAGTGTATTTAAGGTGTGGTTTAGTAACGTGACATTGCCGCTGGTGGCTTCATTTATACCGGCAAGCAAGGCAAGTAACGTTGATTTGCCCGAACCACTTGGGCCATGTAAAAAAACATGTTGGCCTTTTTCAATATTAAGTTTGCTAATAGTTAGCGTGGGCGTATTATCGCTTTTATGCCATTTAAAAGTAACGCTATTAAGGCTTATCATTGTTTTGTTTACCACTTCCAATAATTAAGGTTTTTGCGCGTTTTAAACTGCCTAATAATATTAAACGGTTTAGGTTTTAGCTTTTCGTCACTAAGTAAAAACTCATTCGTTGCAGCCACTACTCGCTCACTTGATTTACCGTCTGTGTATGGGTGCAGCTGTTGGCAATAGCTTTCTATATTTTGCATCAATGTTTTAGGGTAGGTAAATGCAAGGTCTATCGCGTCTTCTAGCTTATTTGGTTCTGTTACGTTTAGTAAATGCTTGTCTGGGGCATTATTACAAAAGGTCACAACAGGCTTTCGCTGCACTATAAACATTAAAAGCACCGACGAGGTATCACAGAGCATTACATCGGCCGACTTTAATAAGGGTACTACGTCGTCGGTTTCAATAAACGTTAAGTTTTGATTACTTAATGCTTTGTATTTATTAACAAGCTCAATAGGCATTTTAGGATGAAACTGCATTAATATGCGCCACTTTCCTGTTTCGCTAAAGTGCTTTATTTGCTCGTAAAGTTTAGGTGCAAGTGATAAACGTTTTGAAAAAGTAGAACAAATTAAAAGTGTAGGGCGAGTGTCGGCTTTGCTGGTATATGGGGTGTGTAATTCGCCAGTAAACAAGCGGTCGAGCGTTGGCCAGCCAGTTTCAGTCACTTTAAAATAACCAAGCTTTTTTTGTAAGGCTTTAAATGGCACTGTGGTATTGGGGCCTTGAGTACAGTAAAGATCAAAGCAGCCCCTTGCTTTTAGGTGGTCGTTGTTCCCTTTTTTATCAAGTTTTCCGGCATCAAAACCATGAAATACACCCACTTTAATACCCGGAAAAAACGTAGGAATTAAATTAGCCGGTGCAAACGTAGCATCGGGTTTCCAGTTGTGAATGTCGTCTATTGAATTCAGACGTATTTCATCGGGTGTTAAAAAGTCAGGGTTTACAGAGCTACCTTGTAAAAACCAGCGTACCTGACCACCATTCGCTAATATGGCCGCCTGAATAGGCCTCAAAATTGCGTATGAATAATTTTGAGATATATACATTAAGTATTTTTTATTTTTGGTGGTGGTTAAGTAGTTCAAGCTAGCTCCTCGACTCAATAGCCCAGCCAGTTTACCCGATTGTGACAACCATATAAATATTCTTGCTAAATCTCTTAACCAAAGTTCAGGTTATTTAGTTTCAAGCCCAAGATTGAGCTTTGAAGTTGGCTGGATTATCATACCGCACATAACCCCATACCATACTTTGCTCATAGAGCATCCCTAACCCCGGAGATAGCATGACTAGCTATAAAGTTTTAGACGTAAACGATGATTTACCCATCCGCACCAAAGGTGAAGTACACAGTGGTAAAGTGCGTTCAGTTTATTGGCTAACAGACGAAGACAGTGCGCGATTAATTAAAGATAAAGGCTACAAAGTACCCGCAGGTACTGAGCTGGCTATTATGGTGATTTCGGACCGCATTTCAGCGTTTGATTGTATTTGGCAAGGCGAAAATGGCTTAAATGGAGTGCCGGGTAAGGGAATAGCACTTAACACCGTTGCATCCTACTGGTTTAAATTATTTGACGAAGCAGGCTTAGCTGGCAATCATATTGTGGATATTCCGCACCCATATGTATGGATAGTTCGTAAAGCAAGCACAGTTAAGGTAGAGGCGATAGCGCGCCAATATATTACGGGTAGCATGTGGCGTGATTACGCTAAAGGGACACGTAACTTTTGCGGTATAGATTTACCTGAAAGGTTAAACGCGAATCAAAAACTCGATAATGTGCTTATTACGCCATCAACCAAGGGGATTATTGAAGGCGTTGCCGACATACCGCCAGTAGACGATGTAAATATTACCCGCGAGAACATAACAAATAACCTAGACGTATTTAATTTTAAGTCGGAAGACGACGTTGCAAAATACGAAAAGCTGTTAGTAGAAGGCTTTGGCTTAATTAGTAAAGAGCTTGCCAAGCTTGACCAAATTTTTGTAGATACCAAGTTTGAATTTGGTTATGTAGAAGACCTAAATGGTGCACAACAGCTTATTTATATCGACGAAGTGGGTACACCAGATTCATCGCGTATATGGGATGGCGCTGCGTATCGAGATGGTAAAATTGTTGAAAACTCTAAAGAAGGCTTTCGCCAATTGTTAATTAATAACGTGCCAGAAAGCGACGTATTACTAAACAAAGATCGCATGGCTGAGCGTGAAAAATTAGCAAAAGAGTATATTTTACCCGAATCAGTCATGCTTGAAGTGTCTAATACTTATGTGGGTATTGCCAGCAAAATAGTTGGTGAAGCAATTACTATTCCTGAAGATCCGCGCCAAGAGGTCATTTCTATTTTAGACGCTGATTATGGCTTAATTGTAAAATAGCCATACTAAAGAACTAAAAAACCCAGTGGCTAACTTTTTATTTTTAGTTACTGGGCTATATTCCTTGCAATTAACCCCTGTAATTAATTACCTTAACCTAACGTTAATAGTTAGGTGTTGTTATGTTTGAACGTTGTTTGCAAAAAATAACTAAAAGTTGCCGTTTTTTAATCATGGGTTTGTTTTTTGGTTACTTTTCTAACGCCGCTGCACTGGAGTTGGTAGTAGAAGATCAACACGGTAGTAAACTAGCAAATGCTGTTATTGAGCTACACTTTAACGCCGAGCAATTAGCCAAGCCAAATCTTCCTGTAGCCACTATGGACCAAGTTCATAAACAGTTTTTGCCAGAGCTATTAGTTGTGCAAAAAGGGCAGCAAGTTGACTTTCTAAATAGCGATAATATTCGCCACCATGTGTATTCTTTTTCGCAAGCTAAGCCTTTTCAGCTAAAGTTATATTCAGGGCAACCAAAAGCACCTATTACTTTTGATAATCAAGGGGTCGTTGTTTTGGGGTGTAATATTCACGACTCCATGGTTGGCTACATATATGTGGCAGGTAGCAAACATGTTTATAAAACAAATAAGCAAGGCAAAGTAACCTTGCCAAATAACCTATTACCGATTGAATTAAGCGTATGGCACGCTTTGCAAACAGCACCTTTGGAGAATAAAAAAATTATAACCGTAAGCGCTAAAAGCAAACACACCATAACGGTAAACACATCTACACCAGCACCAAGAAATACCTTTGGTAGCAAATTTAAGGCTGGTAATGACTCATAGTTTAAAAAACCGAATTACCTCACTCTGCGTAGGGCTGGTGTTATTAACAACGCTGGTGAGTGTTGCTAGTTTTTGGTGGTCAACAAGTCAGTTTCAGGAACAAAAAGTAGACCAAGACATAAGTGTTGCGCAAAACGTTTATAAGCAATATTTAACCTCAAAAGAAAGCCTCCTGTTAACTGCGGCTAAAGTATTAACTGCCGATTTTGGTTTTAAACAAGCGGTTGCCACGCGCGATGCGGGTACCATAAGCAGTGTTTTGTATAATCACAGCCAACGGATAGACGCGCAATTAATGTTGCTTATAGATTTATCGGGTCAGCTAATTTCGTCAAATTTAGAGCAAGGTGCCTTTGAAGACGACTTGCGACCTTTACTCGCAGAGCTATTTAACGCACAAGAGCAATCCACATTTGTAGTGTTAAACAATGAGCTTTACCAGGTTATTTTATTACCTGTAAAAGCCCCAAGAACCATAGCTTACAGTTTAGTAGGCTTTAAAATAGACCACAGTGTTGCAAGCGAGCTTAAAAGCTTAACGGGCATGGATGTAAGTTTTGTAGGCAGTGCCGACAACCTAGTTATTAGCTCGCTAGATGAGCGCCCAACGCCTTTTGAACCGGTGAGTTATTTTAACTCGGCCACCACCTCACGAATATTTGGCGAGTACCCGGTTTACCGAAACCGAGATATTAATTTAGCCTCTTTGGCAACACACCCAATTATTATTTTATTAAGCGCCGATTTAACACAAAGTTATAGCGATTTTGAAAAGCTATTTTTTACCCTTATTATTTTGTCTATCTTAACGATGTTTGTAGGTGTAATAACAAGTAGCTTATTAGCAAACAACTTAACAACGCCGCTTTCTCAGCTTGTTGTAATTGCTAAGCAGTTTGCGCAAGGTAATTATAATTTTGAGTTTAAAGGTAAAAAACAAAGCACAGAAATAACGACCTTAGTTAATGCGTTCGACAACATGGGTAACGACATCAACAAACGTGAACAACAAATTAGTTTTCAGGCGCGACACGATACTTTAACCGGCTTTTATAATCGCTCTGCGATGTTAGAAGTGTTGGACAAAGAATTAAGCGAATTAACTCAATATACGCTTGTAGCTATAGATATAAAAGGGTTACGCCATATAAACGATAAGCTTGGCCCGCGCATTGGCGATGAATGTATAAAAACCGTGGCATGCAGAATAAGTGAGTTTTCGGATGAGTTTGGTGGGATTCATGCGCGTATTGGGGGAGATGAGTTTTTAACGGTATTTCCAAGCAGTGCGGTTAGCGAGAAAAAGTGCGGCATAGAGGGATTAATTGCTAGGCTTCAAGAGTGTTATACCATTCAAAAGCTAAAAATTAACTTACAGTTTAGTACCGGTGTATTGCAGTACCCATCGCAAGGTACTGCCAGTGATGACTTGGTAAGGCGAGTGCTTATTGCCGTAGAAAATGCGGCAAATAACCAAAACCATATACATTATTACCAAGATGGCGAGGACGAGGCCCACTTAGATCGTTTAATTATGCTTGATGAATTAAAGCAAGCTATTAGCGACGACGATGGTCAGCTGTTTATGACCTACCAGCCTAAGCTGCATATGCAAACTCAAAAAATAGATAAAGTTGAGTCGCTTATTCGTTGGCAGCGTAAAGATGGCAGCTGGGTTAATCCCGAGTTATTTATTGATTTAGCAGAGCGCTCAGGGCTAATTGTTGAACTAACTGCATGGGTAATAAATACCGTAGTTGCACAAGTTGCCGAATGGAAATCGAAGGGTATTGAGCTTCAAGCCGCTATTAATGTATCGGCACAAGATATTGCGTTTCCGGGGTTTCATGCCGCGTTAGTCGCTACGCTAAAAAAACATAATGTGGATGCAAGGTTAATCACCATTGAATTAACCGAGCGCGACATGATAGAAAACGAAGAAAAGGGTATTAAAGCGCTTAAAGATTTAAAACAAATTGGCGTTAAAATATCGCTTGACGATTACGGGGTAGGGCAAACATCGCTAGGGCGTTTAAAAATGTTACCTATTGATGAGCTTAAGCTCGATAAATGTTTTATTTTAAAACTAGATGCCTCTCAAAAAGATCAATTTATAGTGCAGTCGTCAATTACGCTTGGGCATCAGTTAGGTTTTTCGGTGGTGGCTGAAGGGGTCGAAACCGAAGAGTCGTTAGCTTTACTTAAAACAATGCAGTGCGACCATGCACAAGGTTACTACCTTAGCCGGCCTTTAAAAGCTGATTTATTAGAACAATGGCTGGAAGAATACTATGGTAAAAATTAAGCATTTATTTGTCAGTGTTTTATTGCTAATAAGTTTGCCAACAGTAGCGGAAAGTTACTAGCAACACCGGGTGTATCTCAAGTTGAAGGTAGCGGCGGTGGAGGTATAGTGCCTTGGGCTCAGCTTGCGGGTTATGCGAGCGAAGATGAATTTTCGGTAAATGGTTTTTGTAGCCGAGCGGATGTGAGTGATTACGCATTAAATGTATGTGGTGCGCAGTTAAACTTATTTAATCGGGTAGAGCTAAGTTACGCAAAACAAGAGTTTGACGTGCCAGCACTTAACACCGAAATAGAGCAATCGATTACCAGTGCAAAAATACGTTTATATGGTGATATTGTTTACAGCCAATGGCCGCAATTAAGTTTAGGTATACAGCATAAATCGCTAGATGACGGCACCGTAGCCAAACTTGTTGGCGCAGAGGATACCAGCGGTACAGATTATTACTTGGCTGCCAGTAAGCTTCACTTAGGTGCATTTGCAGGTTATAACTGGTTTTGGAATGTAACAACACGCTATAGTGAAGCCAATGAACTGGGACTACTCGGTTATGGTGGCGGTAATGCTGACAGCGCGTTTTTATTTGAAGGTAGCACCGCTGTATTTTTAAGTCGTGAATTGGCAATCGGTATTGAGTATCGTCAAAAAGCGAATAACTTAAACTTGGGTGAGCAAGACTGGAAAGACGTTTTTGTTGCCTGGATGCCTAATAAAAATGTGAGTGTAACTGCCGCATACTTAGATTTAGGGCGTATTGCAGGGGCAGACAGTCAAACGGGTTGGTACTTATCGGTAACAGGGTATTGGTAATGAAGTTAATTGCAGTTGGGTTTTTATGTGTAGGTATTTTAATGGGCTGTGCGAATAAAGCACCGCCTACTCTATATTACCAAATTGGCGGTAACGCCGGCATAGAAAAACTAATTGATAGCTTTATTAACCAAATAGGTAATGACGAGCAGGTATTTCACTACTTTGAGCACACAAACATAGCGCATTTTCGTCAAGGTTTTATTCTGCATTTGTGCATGCTTACCGATGGTCCGTGTAAATACAGCTACGCAGGTGATTCAATGGTAGACATACACACCGGCATGAATATAACAGAAAAAGATTTTAATCATGTTGTTGATTTGTTGGTGAATGCCATGAATGAGCAAAACATACCTCATCCTATTCAAAATATAATTTTGTCAAAAATGGCGCCATTAAGAAGCGACATTATTAACATATAGTGGATAAACATTATTTTCTGTTTACCTACAATACAAGCCATTACTTATGTACAATGAACAATATTGTTACTTTATTGTATATTTTTCATGTTTGTATATTTCGACGTCCAGCATATTTATTATTTACCTCAATATATACCTGTAATTGAAAAATTATCACAAAGAGGTCATCAATGCGCATTAGTATTTTATAGATCTCAAGAAAAACAATTTATAGATATTTGCGAGACATTCGCAGTTGAACATTCAATAAAAGCAATTTGGTTGGAAGATAAATCAAATACATTAGATTTCTATCAGGGTGTTGAGTGTGATTGGGTCGTGTTTGGTAATGCGTTTTTAGACGTTGATAAGCTCAATAATAAAAGTGTATTAATGCAGCATGGCATAGGTCCAAAAAGCTGCTACTACGATGTATCAAACACAACGACTACCGTTCGCTTTGTTGAAGGTGAACATCGTTTAAAACGATTAAAAAACTTATATCCAAATGGTAATTTTGTTGATAGCGGCTATGCGAAATTAGATCCAATTATTAACAACTCAGTCGAAAAAGTTGACTTGGCTGGGTTGGGTTTAGATAAGAATAAGCCAACACTTTTATATGCCCCCACTTTTTATCCGAGCTCTATTGAGTGTATGAACGATGATTTTCCAGAGTGTTTTCCTGATTATAATATTATTATAAAACCACACTTTTTTAGTTTGTCTAAACCGCGTTATAAAAAACAAAAAAGTAAAATCATGCGCTGGCAAAAATATAATAATGTTTATTTAACAAGTGAAAGTGAATTTAACTTAACGCCTTTTTTAGCGGTTGCAGACATAATGTTATCAGACGCGTCGTCTGCTATATTTGAGTTTGCAGCTCTGGATAAGCCTGTTGTGTGGTGTGACTTTTACAAGTTACGATGGAATTATAGAGGTATATTTTCTTATCGTTTTAAGGCACGGCTTGATGAGGACATAAATTATTTTCACAAAATTTGTCAAAGGGCTGAACAGTTCAGTGATGTTGTATCTGCAGTTCAGTTGTGTGCCTCAGAATCGGAAGAGTTTAGATTTAACCGGAAAAAAATTATAGAGCAGCTTGCAGGAAAAATAGATGGAAATTGCGCTGACCGTATAGTTAATTACTTAGAGAGTTATGAATGAAACGAGTTATTACATTTGGTACCTTTGATATTGTTCATGTCGGTCATATTAACATTTTAGAACGCGCCAAATCCTTAGGTGACTATTTAATTGTTGGGATATCATCAGATGCACTCAATATGCAAAAGAAGGGTAGAACTCCGGTTTATAGCGAAAGTGATAGAGTTAAAATAATTAGTTCTTTACGCTGTGTCGATGAAATTTTTATAGAGCATTCCCTTGAGCTCAAAGGCGATTATATAAAAGAACATGATGCAGATTTGTTAGTAATGGGGGATGATTGGGCTGGTAAATTCGATAACTTCAAAACGTTATGTGACGTACAATACTTAACTAGAACACCTTCCATTTCAACTACGGAAATAATTGAAGTAGTTCGCAATCCTTCATAAAAACTTATAAGAGCGATAATTGAGTAATATTTTGATTATTACTCCAAACCCCATTAGCTTTATTATTAAAAGGGTATCAAATCAAAAACTTAATAACCTGCCAGCAATTACAAAAAAGGCTAAACGACCCTACTTTAGTTTTGTTTGATGCGGGTATGCTTCGCCCCGGTGTTTTAGGAACTTATGTGCCTGAAGCTATGCTACCCAATGCAAAGCGGTTTGACATAAAAAATGAGCTAGCAGATAAATCAAACCCGCTATCAAGCACAATGTGTAATGCACAGCAGTTTACACAGGTTATGCAGCATGCGGGTGTAAACCATGATTCGTTTATTGTGGTATACGAAGATGCCGGCTTATTTAGTGCTGCAAGGGCGTGGTGGATGCTAAAAGCCATGGGGCATCACAATGTAAAGGTATTAAGTGGCGGCCTTAAAAAGTGGTTAGCGTGCGGCTATGCAGTGCAGCAAGGTTATAGTGAGGCTTTAACGTGTGGTAATTTTGAAGCAAGTTATAATCCAAGTTACTTTATTGGCCGCCAGCAAGTATTAGCAGCAATAGATGATGCGAATACGGTATTGCTAGATGCGCGTGCCTATAAACGCTTTACTGGTGAAGAGAGCGAACCTCGAAAAGGCATGCGAGGTGGGCATATACCACAAAGCCGTTCATTGCCTTTTTTAGATTTATTAACCGATGGCGAGGCTAAAGCTTTTGAAGAAATAAAGATAAAACTTGAGAACGCTGTAGGTACTGCAGAGTATATTCAATTTAGTTGTGGATCTGGTATTACGGCGTGTGTTTTAGCTTTATTTGCTGATGAATGTGGTTACAAAAACTTAAGTGTTTATGACGGCTCTTGGAGTGAGTGGGGCGCGAGTGATTCATTGCCTATCACCAAAGATGTATAAGTGAAAATACCCTAACAAGCAATTTTTGTAGGCGCCTTGCTTGCTGGCACGTTTAATTTATACATAGTCACATTAACAACCTTTGCGTGAGCAAGCTTCACGCCTACGTGTGGGTAACTTTAAATGTTTATTACCACCGAGAGCACCGAGGCGCTGCGCGCTACACTGAGTAGAGCGTAACGTTTGATTGGTTTTAAAATTACTTCTCCTGCACTGCTTCTTGTCTTCTCTGTGGTGAATAAGTCCCTTTTTGTTGTATTACTTAATATCATTTAATTACCACCGAGAACACCGAGGCTCTGCGCGCTACACTGAGTAGAGCGTAACGGTTGATTGGTTTTAAAATCACTTCTCCAGCACTTCTCCTTGTCTTCTCTGTGGTGATAATAATGTTTTACTCACTTTGAAACTTTTTACAATTTGTATCCATACGGGCAGTTTTTACAGCCATTTTTACAACAGGTTCCTCGCTTTAAAAAAAACCACTTACTAAATACCATGTAGCCATTTTGCATAGTGTAGTCGAGCTCTTCAATTAAGTTATCGTTTCCTCTAAATGCTTTTGCAAACTCTATTTGGTTTTTAATTGGTTGAGTATAAAGCGCTTCAAGGTAATGATTAATTTTATTGAGTGTACAGGTTTGGCACAAACAGCTTGTTGCTGTTGCGTCTAGGGGTAAAATAGCGGGTAACTGGTTACACCAACATGCGGTTATATTATTTACATTACAGTTAAGCACTGTATTACATTGGCTGCAGTTTGTTTGAGTCATTTTAGTTCTTATCAACAGTAGAGCACCAAGAATAACAAATATTATGAATATACAAAAAGCCTTAGCAGAATTTATTACGTTTTCGGCACAAAGAGACGATGCAATATCGGTTATTGTGTCAACGCCTGCATATGGTCAAGCGCCCTTATACACATTAAAAACTGGCGTATTAGTTGGTGTAATTAAACGCTGTTTGAGTGGTGAAATAGATTTAGATGACTTAGAGCTTTGGGCTAACGTTATTGAGTCACGAAAAGACGTTGATTGCGCTGAACACGAGGGCGTTATTTATGCGCTTAGTAATAGCGAGCAAATGGGCGAGCTTGATTACCAAAAGCTTGAAAAAATACTGGCATTGTTAAAGGATTAAAGTTTAGGTTAACTTAAAACCGCATTTAAATTAAATGCGGTTTTAGTATTTTTTGACAACGTGGTTACTTGTGATATCCCAAGCAGGTTTCTACTTCGTTTTTAGATCCTAAAATAACCGCTACACGCTGGTGGATAGCGTCTGGCTGAATATCCATAATACGTTCTGAGCCTGTTGAGGCAATGCCGCCGGCTTGTTCTACTAGCATAGCCATTGGGTTTGCTTCGTAAAGCAGGCGCAGTTTATTGGGTTTATTAGGATCTTTAGTATCAGTTGGGTAAGTAAATACACCGCCTCGACTTAGTACGCGATGAACATCGCCTACCATGGCTGCAATCCAGCGCATATTAAAGTTTTTAGCGCGCGGGCCAGTATCGCCTTGTAGTAAATCATTTATGTAGTTTTGCATTGCGGGTTGCCAATGACGCTGATTAGACGCATTAATTGCAAACTCGTTTGTATCTGCGGGTATAGTGGCAAAGTCTTCTGTTAGTAAAAAGCTCCCTTGGGTTTTATCAAGGGTGAACATGCGTGTGCCTTTACCTGTACTAAGCGCCAACATCGTAGATGGGCCGTACAGTACATAACCTGCCGCAACTTGCTTGTGGCCAGGTTGCATAAAAATACTTTCGTCTGCTGCATCTGAGCCTTCTGGCGCTTCCATAATTGAAAATATAGTCCCAACCAGCGAGTTAATATCGGTGTTTGACGAACCATCAAGTGGGTCAAATGCCACAATATATTTAGCGTCGGGGTTTCCTGCAACGGTGTAGTCTTCTTCTTCAGAGGCAATGGCTTTAACTGTGCCCGACTCCAGTAAAATATCTTTTAATAGCTGATTAGATAATACATCGAGCTTTTTTTGAGTTTCGCCTTGAATGTTTTCATCAAGTGTTGAGCCCAATACGCCAGAAAGCGCACCTTGACCAACACGAAACGATATTTCTTTACATGCCGCTAAAATAGTTCGGATTAATGATAATAGTTCTCTTGGGCAACCGTCTTCTAGCAATACTGGAGGGAGTCTACGCATTCTATTTTCCTGATAACGTGTTAAAACTAATCATAATGTGAGAGAGATTAGTTTAGAGCGCTGAAATTCGTCTTAAATATCTGTATTGTTTAAATACCGCCCTATAATGGGGGCACCTAATCGTACCTAAAACGCCAATAACAAAGATAAGATTATGAAAAAAATACCACTACTAAGTTACATATTCTTTACTGTGCTGTGCTCTATCATAACTCAAGCGCACGCAGCAATTAAGTCAATTGATGAATTTACTACACAAATGAACCACTTTCCGGGGTACTACTCGTTTTATTACGATACCCAAAACGGCAAAGTGTATTTAAAAGTAGATAAGTTTGAGCAGCAGTTTTTATTACAACAAAGTTTGCCATACGGGATTGGGTCAAACGATATTGGACTTGATCGAGGCCAGCTTGGCAACACGCATTTGGTACAGTTTGAGCGCTTTGGCGATAAAGTCATGCTGCGTGCTGTAAATACTTACTACCGTGCTAACACTAATAACAAAGCCGAGCAGCAAAGTATTAAAGAGGCATTTGCGTCAAGCATATTGGCGGGCTTTAAAGTGGTTGCAGAAGACAAAAACACGGCACTTATTGACTATACGCCTTACTTATTGAGCGATGTACATGGAGTAAGCCGTACATTAGCTGCCCGTAAGCAGGGTAATTTTAACCTTGATGAATCACGAAGTGCGGTTTACATGGCGCGTTCAAAAGCCTTTGTAAAAAACACCGAACTTGAAGCCGTGCTTACATTTAAAGGCGCAAAGCCGGGTAAGTTTGTACGCCAAGTTAGCGCCGACCCATACACTGTTACCGTAAATATGCACCATTCACTTGTTCAATTACCAGATGATAATTACACACCACGTAAATTTAACCCGCAATCGGGCTTTTGGAGCATTGAACACAAAGATTACGCAGCGCCTTTAGGCGAGTCGATGTATGTTCGTTATATACCGCGTCACCGTTTAGCAAAAAAAGATCCGAGCTTACCTATTAGCGAGCCGGTTGAGCCTATTGTTTATTATTTAGATCCCGGTGTACCAGAGCCAGTTAAAAGCGCCTTACTTGAAGGCGGTAAGTGGTGGAATGATGCATTTAGCGCTGCAGGTTATAAAAACGCGTTTATTGTTAAAGTATTACCAACCAATGTTGATCCCATGGATATTCGTTACAACGTAATTCAGTGGGTGCATAGGGCAACACGTGGCTGGTCATACGGAAGCTCAGTTATTGATCCGCGCACCGGTGAAATATTAAAAGGACATGTAACCTTAGGATCGCTTCGTGTTCGCCAAGATATTTTAATTGCAGAAGCGCTGGCTGCTCCTTATTTTAAAGGAGATGAAGTTGCTAAAAACTTACACGCTATGGCGCTTGATCGTATTCGCCAGTTAAGCGCCCATGAAATTGGCCATACATTAGGTATTGCCCATAACTTTGCGGCATCAGTAAGTGATAGAGCCTCAGTAATGGATTACCCGCACCCATTATTGAGCTTTAATGAACAAGGCAAGCTTGATGTAACACGAGGCTATGCAACAGGTATGGGCGTATGGGATACGCAGGTAATTAAATACGGTTATAGCGACTTTACCAATCAAGATGAAAGCGCAGAGCTGGCCGCAATTTTAAAAGAGAATAAAGCCAAAGGGTTAGCGTTTATTTCAGATTCTGACGCGCGGGCTAAAGGGGGCGCTCATCCAACTGCTCACTTATGGGATAACGGCGCTAACCCATCAGAAGAGCTTTTACGTGTTTTAGATGTGCGTAAAAAGGCACTTTCGCAATTTGGTATTAATAATATTAAGTCCGGTGTTGCGCTATCTCAGTTAGAAGAAAAGCTTGTACCACTTTATTTATTTCATCGTTTTCAAGTTGAGTCTGTGGTTAAGTTAATTGCAGGTGTAAATTACGAATATGAAACGCGCGGTGATGAGCCTGTCAAAGGCGCTCAGGTTGTTGATAAGCAAGTGCAACAAGATGCAGTTAATGCCATTTTAGCAACGCTTACAGCCAAAAATTTAGTTATACCTGAATCGGTATTATCGTTAATTCCGCCAAAAGCATATGGTGAGTCTAAATCGCGCGAAAGCGTAGTGGGGCGTACAGGTTTAACGCTCGACGCAATGGCTTTACCAGAGGTGGCAGTGCAGCATAGTTTATCGTTGTTGCTTAATCCACATCGCTTAAATCGTTTAGCGCAACAACAAGCCCGTAATAACCAGTTTTACAGTTTAGATGCGTTATTAAAGCAGTTATATAGCCATGTTTATAATGTATCGTCGCCCGACACAATGAAAGGCAAAATAACCCAGCGTATACAGTTTTTAACAGCAAAAACGTTTGCTGACTTAGTGGCAAATAATAATGTAAGCCCAGAGGTACAAGCCCAACTTCGTTATTACTTAGTTAAGTTAAGTGACGACTTTAATCAAAACACGATGCTGAGTAATACAAGCACCGGTGAAAGCGCATTTAAGCAATACCTAGCGGTGCAGGTAAAACACTTTTTAGCTAATGGAGAGTGGCCTAATAACTTTAAAGTTCTACCTATACCGCCAGGTTCACCCATTTAATTTTATAAGGGCGCAGGTGAACACGCCCTGAGCTTTAAACGCCTTTATAAGCAGCGCTTCGATAGTATCAAGCGCTGTTTTTTCTTGCATAAAATTGGTTTTTTGTTAACCTACTTGCCTTCCATTTTTTGTCTTTTTGAGGTGTATATGGCGTTTTTATCTCGTGCGATTTTATTGCTGTCCATTGCACTTTCAAGTACCGCTGCCTTTGCTCAAAAACCGTGTGATGTTGAACTCAGACATGGTCTAATTATTACCGATGACGTAATACGAATTGTTGATAAAGGCCAAACACGAGTACAAATTAACAACAATACCCAGCTCTTTATTCGTGGCTATTGGGTCGATTTAGGTGAAGATGAAAGCAAAGTACTGGAGCAATTTAGCCAAGGCATTCGCCAAACAGTACCTGAGCTTGTAAATTTAGCCACCGACGGTGTTAATTTAGGGCTGAGTGCTATTGAGCAGGTGGTTGAGGGCATGTCGGATAAAGAGCCTGAAGTACTTAAAACCCAACTGCAATACGTAGAACGCGCGTTGATGGATAAGTTTAAGCGAGGCGACGACTTTTTTTTTATAGCTCCTCAATCACTCTCTCAAATTGATGACTTTTTTACAAAAGAAATAAGCCAAAAAATCCACTCGGCGGTTCATGGCTCGTTAGGTGCTATTTTAGTGTCTTTAGGGGATGCGTTTAAATCGCGTGAAGGCAATATTGAGGATCGCATTAACGATATGGGTCAACGCATGGATATCATCACGAAAGAGATTGATAAGTCATTGCAAAAAAAAGCAGACCAATTAGAGCTAAAAGCATCAGAATATTGCGAATACCTCAACACCTTAGATGTCACCGAATCTCGCTTACAAGCGATTGTACCGGGCATGGCAGACTTTGATTTAGTGCAAATTAAATCGTAGGGGAAAGTGGTTCGTTATCAGACCGCCCTATAGTTTTATCTCATTCTCGGTTAACAAGCGGTATTCGCCTGGCGCTAAGTTTTCATCTAACTTAATACCCGCTATTTGCTCACGGTGTAATTCAACCACTTTGTTATCAACGGCGTAAAGCATGCGCTTTACCTGATGGTACTTTCCTTCACTAATTGATAAGCGTAAACCGTAGTTAGCTAAGCGCTCAGCAATAGCGGGGCGGGTGGCATCTTTTTCATTGTGTAGCATAACGCCTTCGCGTAATTGCTCAAGCGCTTCGTCGGTAATTGGTTCTTGGGTTTCAACTAGGTATGTTTTAAATTTATTACTGCGTGGTGAGGTGATTTTATGTGACCAGTCGCCATCGTTAGTGATAATAACTAAGCCTGTTGTGTCTATATCTAATCGGCCTGCTACATGAAAGTCACTCATATTTGGCTCATCAAGTAAGTCAAAAACTGTTTTGTGTAAGTCGTCACTATTTGCGCACACATAACCAACAGGCTTATTTAGCATAAAGTAACGTTTACCTAAAAATACTAATGGCTCACCGTTATGTAATACGGCATCGTTTTTTGCTAGCTGAAAATTATGTGCTGTGATCACCTCACCATTTACGCTTACTTCTTTACGCTTAATACTGGCGCGGGCTTGCGTGCGCGGTACTTCTGCTAAGTGGCTAATAAATTTATCTAAACGGCAAGGGAATTTCATTTTGGTTCACATTTTTAGTCGGCTACAATGGGCGCGATTATAGCCGATAGTGAAATACCATGACAGTGCACAGCACACTAATTTTAAACCTGTATAAGGCCAAAGTGGCCTCTGGTGAGCTGACGTACGATGCTGCCCAGCAACGTGCGGTTATGGCATTAAATACATTAAGCCTACAACTTCAGACACCGGTAAAATGGTGGCAAAAAACACCAAATATAAATGGAGTTTATTTGTATGGGCCGGTAGGACGCGGTAAATCAATGTTAATGGATTTATTTTATAACAATCTGCCAGTGGTAAAAAAACAGCGACTTCACTTTCATCATTTTATAGCACATGTTCATAGCCAATTAGCTGAGCTACAAGGCCACGCTAATCCGCTTACATTGATAGCGAAAAAATGGGCTAAAAACATTAAAGTATTATGTTTTGATGAGTTTTTTGTCAGCGACATTGGCGATGCCATGATTATGGCTAGATTGTTTAAAGCGATGTTTGAGCAAGGTTTAGTGCTGGTGGCTACCTCTAATGCAAAACCAGAACAACTTTATAGTAACGGCCTGCAACGCGCGCGATTTTTACCTACTATCGATTTAATTAACAACCACTGCCACATAGTCAATGTGGCTGGTGAGGAGGATCATCGCTTTAGATATGGTAAAAATAGCCGCCACTATTATATCAACTTACCGATTGATGATTTTAAAGCTATTTTTGTGCAAGCGAATTCACAGGTTACTTTTTCAGATGTAATTACGATTCACGGCCGTAAACTTAGCTACCAATTAAAAGCGCCTAGAGCCGTAATCATTGATTTTATGGCTTTATGTTCAGGCCCACGTAGTGCAAACGACTATATGTTTTTAGCATCCCAGTTTGATGTATTGTACGTTAATAATGTGCCTAAAATGGGTGAAACCGCAACGGGTAAAACGATTGTGCATGGAATAGAAGATAGCTACCAGCGGGAAAAGCAAACGCTTGAAGAGCACACTTTAGACGACGAGGCTCGGCGCTTTATTGCATTAGTGGATGAATTTTATGACTGTCAAAAATTACTGATTATAAATGCTCAGGTAAATATAGAGCATTTATATGTGGGTAAAAAGCTAAGCTTTGAATATGCGCGAACGCAATCGCGGCTAGTAGAAATGCAAAATTGGTAAAAAACGCGCTTAACGGTTTATGGCTAAGCGCATATCTAATTACTTTACTTACTGTAGCCATTTGGATTGTTTGACTGCCAGCGCCATGTATCTTGCATCATGGCATCAATTCCGCGTTTAGCTTCCCAGCCCAGCTCATTAAGGGCTTTTTCTGGTGCGGCGTAACATGCAGCAATATCGCCAGGGCGACGAGGTGATACTTGGTATGGTACTGCTTGGTTACTTGCTTTAATAAATGCATTAACCATTTGCAGAACAGAATAGCCATTACCAGTGCCAAGGTTATATACAAGTGCACCCGTATTTGTAGCTATTTTATCAAGCGCTTTTAAGTGGCCAATGGCTAAATCTACAACGTGAATGTAGTCGCGTACGCCTGTGCCATCAATGGTGTCGTAATCATCACCAAATACGGCTAACTGCTTGAGTTTGCCCACTGCTACCTGAGCAATGAATGGTAATAAATTATTAGGAATGCCATTAGGATCTTCACCAATTAGGCCCGATTCGTGAGCACCTACTGGATTAAAGTAACGCAAAATAGCAAACGCAAAGCGCTCGTCAGATTTAGCGATATCCTGGAGCATCATTTCTACCATCAATTTTGAGGTACCGTATGGGTTAGTTGTGCCACCAACAGGAAAGTCTTCTTTAATAGGTAAACTTGCCGGGTCGCCGTAAACGGTGGCTGATGAGCTAAATACTAATTTAAATACGCCCGCATCTCGCATAGCATCAACTAAGGTTAACGTGCCTTGCACATTATTTTGGTAATACTCTACTGGTTTAGCAACCGATTCGCCAACCGACTTTAAGCCTGCAAAATGAATAACACTGTTAACCGTATGCTTTGCAAATACTGAATCTAAAAAAGCTTTATCGAGTATGTCACCTTGATAAAAAGTTACTTCTTTGTCCGTAATTTGTTTAACGCGAGCCAGGGACTCTTGCGATGAATTTGCTAAATTATCTATAACAACAACATCACTTCCTTGTTGCAAAAGTTCTAAAACGGTATGCGAGCCAATATAGCCTGCGCCACCGGTTACTAAAATAGTCATGAAAGCTCCGTAGGGTTCTTTATTCAGTTGTTTTAATTTCAACATAAAATGGCATAGTTTACATGCTTTATATTTAATTTTTAGTTTGCAAAGAAGATGGTTTAAAGTAGTTTTAAAAGGTACATCAGATTACATTTTGTTAGTTTATAATTACATTTAACAACTATGATTAAGTTATAGTTAATATATATCTGTTAGGATTATTTAATTAAGGTAAGCAACAAAGTCACACCATATACGTTGTGTTATGGATTACTTTTTGGAGATAGCTATGAACTCAGTTACAAAAATTTCAATGGCACTGTGTGTTGTATTGCCACTATTTACACATGCTGGCGAGTCTGCAGTTAAGTGGCATGACTTTAAAGACTACCGCGATGTGCGTGCATCAAATCAAACTAAAGCGTCTTACCATAAGCAAATTACGAAGCAGTTTGAAAAACATTTTTCCAAGCTTGCTGAGCAACTGCCAAAAGATTATAAGCTGAATGTCGAAATTACAGATGTTGATTTAGCTGGTGATGTACGTTTCAGTGGCACAAGTGAAATACGCGTTGTTGAACCTATTTTTTTCCCACGTATTAACCTGAACTATTCGTTAGTTAATAAAGAAGGGGATGTAATAAGTGAAGCAAATGATGTTGAACTTAAAGACATGGGCTTTATGGATAGAATAAGAAGAGGCCGAGAGGAGTCATTTGACCACGAAAAAAGATTACTCACACAGTGGTTTGGCGAACAAGTATTAACAAGTATTGATTGAGTTAACTTGCCGCTTATGAGCGGCAAGTGATTAACTTTGGTTATTTAAACGTGGCGAGTAAAGTGAGTAACTGTTGTAATTTAATGACGGTTGTTTTTAACTTTTCTTCGTTAAAGCCATCGGTTGATAAACTTTCTACGTCGGCTGCAACGTCTAGTACATAGGGTTTGAAACGCTTTGCTTCAAAGTCAAAACCAGCGTCTTTTCCAAATAAGGCTTTAAATTTACCATGGCCTTGTTGTTGTAATTCGTCTAGTTTTTTGTCGGCATCAAGTGCCTGACGATAAACAATTTTTAAGTTAGCGTTGAGTTGTTCAATTATAGAATCCATGGTTTTCCTAAAGCTTTGTACTGCATGGCCGATATAATACGTGGATTACATTTAAAAGTCAGGTTAGTAATATGAATATATCAGGTTCAAGTTTACCCGTTATGTCAGGGGCTAGCGAAAGTGGTGAAGTTTACAGCGCTTCTTTGGCTAAAAAACAGCAACAGGCAGACGGCGCAGCTGCGCTTGCACTAATTGAAGGTGCTGCGCAATCATCAAGTGCGCAAACACCGGCTAAATCGGTGACTGCAACACTTGGTAATAACATAAACGTATACGTTTAAATGTCGCCCTAAATAAGTTTGAGATCGATAGGGGTTTTACTTTTTTGACCGCCTATTTCTCTTACTAATTTAGGCACTAAAAATCCGGGCAGAGCTTTTAAAAGCTCTGCCATTATTTTTATTGCTTGCTCTTCGTTAATATCAAAGTGACTCGCGCCTTCAACTTTATCTAGCAAATACAAATAATACGGCAGCACGTCGGCATCAAATAATGCTTCACTTAAATTCATTTGTGCGTCAACCGTATCGTTCACGTCTTTTAAAATAACCGCTTGGTTTAATAGCATAACGCCTGCATGTTTAAGCTTTTGCATTGCGGCTTTAAACTCATCATCTATTTCGTTGGCGTGATTTATATGGTTTATAAATACAACTTTTAATGGTGATTTTTGTAAGCGGGCACATAGCTCGTCGGTAATTCTCGCAGGTATTACCACAGGCAAACGGCTGTGTATTCGCATACGTTTTATTTGCGGTAATTTTTCAAGCTCATCTAAAAACCAGCTAATGGCATCGTCTTTGGCCATAAGCGGGTCGCCACCACTTAAGATCACTTCGTTTATATTGGTATCTGATTTTATATAGCAAAGGGCATCTAGCAGGCTTTTTTTATTAAGTTGGTTTTCTTGATATGGAAAATGACGTCTAAAACAATACCGACAATTTACCGCGCAACCGGTTTTAAACATAACTAAAACACGCGATTTATACTTATGTAAAATCCCGGGTTGATCGTTGTCTTGCTCAAGCAAGGGATCTTTATTAAACCCCGATTTTTTTAAAAACTCTTGATGACGAGGCATAACTTGCAGCAATAGAGGATCGTTTGCATCACCTTTACGCATTTTTTTTATAAAAGGCACTGGCACCCGTACCGGAAATAAACTGCGAGCTTTTAGGTCGTTTTCATGGACTTGGCTCGATAAACCAACCATTTCAAGCAAGGCTTTTGGACAGGTAACTACATTTGCTAATTCTTTTTGCCAGTTTTTATGCAAATTTGCTTCATTTCTTTGTATCATTGGCACGTAGATTACTCGAAAAAATTAAAATAGAGGAAACGATGGCGAATTATAGCACCAACGAGTTCAAGGGCGGCCTAAAAATTATGATGGACGGCGAGCCTTGCAGTATCTTAGAAAATGAAATGGTAAAACCTGGTAAAGGCCAAGCGTTTAACCGTGTTCGTATCCGCAAGCTTATTTCTGGCAAGGTACTTGAAAAAACCTTTAAATCAGGTGAATCGGTTGAAGGTGCTGATGTTATGGATACGGACTTAGCGTATCTTTATACAGACGGTGAATTTTGGCATTTCATGAATAACGAAACATTTGAGCAAATTGCTGCTGACGAGAAAGCTTTAGGCGATGCTGGCAAATGGTTAGTTGAAAACGATGTATGTACTATCACACTATGGAATGGCAGCCCAATTGCAGTTACTCCACCAAACTTTGTAGAGCTTGAGATCACTGAAACAGATCCTGGCCTAAAAGGTGATACAGCGGGCACGGGTGGTAAACCAGCAACACTTAGCACGGGTGCAGTAGTTCGTGTTCCATTATTCGTTCAAATTGGCGAAGTAATTAAAGTAGACACCCGCAGTGGTGAGTACGTAGGCCGTGTTAAGTAATATTTAACGTAGCTTAATAATACCAATCCGCAAAGAGCAACACAGCCTAAGCGAATTGGTATAAATCCCAGCCTATGCTGGGATTTTTTTTGGAGAAAATATGTCAGCAACACTTTGGGCGCCCAGCGCAAATATAAAAACATTAAAACAACGCGCAGAAATTTTACGCACAATCCGTGAGTTTTTTTACGTACGAGATGTAATGGAAGTAGAAACACCGAGCTTAAGTGCTGCTAGTGTCACTGATGTTCACTTGGCAAGTTTTAATACTTCATTTATGGGCCCCGGGCATGCTGGTGGTTTGCCTCTTTATTTACAAACATCCCCCGAGTTTGCAATGAAACGCTTGTTAGCGGCCGGTTCAGGTTCTATTTTTCAGCTTTGCAAAGCATTTAGAAATGAAGAGGCGGGCAGCCATCATAACCCTGAGTTCACGATGCTTGAGTGGTATCGTCCTGGGTTTGACGAATTTGCATTGATGGATGAAATGGATGAGCTAATGCAGTGTGTACTTAATGTGGAGCCAGCAACGCGTATTACTTATCAGGATGCATTTAAACAAGTATTAGGCCTGGATCCACTGACAGCATCTTTAGATCAACTAAAGGCGCATGCTTGTGAGCACGGCTTTGCTGACATAGCTAAAAACGAAACTCATAAAGATACCTTGCTACAGCTGTTATTTTGTATGAAAGTAGAGCCGAGCATTGGGCAAACTAAACCCTGTTTTGTCTATCATTTTCCTGCCTCACAAGCGGCATTAGCGCAAATTTGTGAACACGATGAGCGAGTCGCTGGTCGTTTTGAACTCTATTATAAAAATATGGAGCTTGCGAATGGCTTTAACGAGCTAACCAACGCAACAGAACAAGCTAAACGCTTTGATGAAGATAACCAGTATCGTGAAGCGCACGGTTTAAAACAAGTTCCGATGGATTCGCGCTTAATTGCTGCATTGGAGCATGGTTTACCGCAATGTTCAGGCGTAGCATTGGGGATTGATAGGCTGATAATGTTAGCAACTAACAAAGACACAATTAAAGATGTAATTGCCTTTGATGTAGATAGAGCCTGATACTTGCCCTGTAGGCACACAGCTTGCTGGCGCGTTAAAGCGAGGCTTTGAAAGGGTGTTTGATTATACCGATTGTACTTAAATTAAAGTAATTAGAGGCGTTGCTTCTCACGTGAGCAAGCTCGACGTCTATAAATAAAAACACCGCGCTTTAATTAAACGCGGTGTTTTCTAATCTTTAACCTACAACTGACAACTGACAACTTACAGCTCTAACGTAAATGTTATACCTGCTACTCTTGGCTCACCTAATTGTGTGTAGGTATGCGTTTCGTAGCCATCAAGTGGGTCGTTACCGAACTCAAAGCCACGCGTCGGCACAGCTTCATCAAACACGTTGCGTGCCCATGCACGAACTGACCACATGTCAGCGTCGTAACCAAAGCTTAAGTTAACTAAGTTGCTGTTAGGCGCTTTTGAGTTATGGCTATCTGAGAAGTAGTAATCGTCTTTCCCTTCAATACCCACCATGGCATAAAAAGCATTGGTAAAATTGTAGCGTGCGGTAAATGCATATTGGTACTTAGGCGATTGGGCTTGTTCACGGCCATCTTGGTTTAAACCAGATTGCGTTACAAAGTTATCTATTTCTGTGTCTAAGTAACCAGCGCTACCGGTTAATAATAGGTTGTCGGTGAGTCGGTAGTTACCTTCAATTTCAAGGCCGTAGTTACTACCAGAGCTTGCGTTATCAACGTAGCCTGTAAACTGCTGGCCTTCAACTTGCCATGCTTTTAACTGTATGTCGTCGCGGTGCATATAAAATGCCGCAAGGCGAAGTGTTAAAGCGTCATCGAGTGATGATCCTTTAACGCCAAACTCACCGCTCCATAAGTATTCAGGGTCGAAGCTGGTGTGCTGTTGAAAAAAGTTAGCGTCTAGGTTTAGGCCTTCATCTTTTGCTTTTGCAAGCGCTTCAGAGTTAATACCACCGGCTTTGTAACCACGCGTAATACTTGCGTAGATCATAGTGCGATCTATTACTTGATACTCAAGCGCAACTTTACCACCGAGCATAACATCGTCGGTTTCTTGTATAAAACCGTTACTGTCGGTGTAATCACCTTGGTATTGCTCAACACGTAGGCCTGTTATTAAGGTGGTTTTTGGGCCAATAGGGGTTGCTACTTGGCCATACAATGCAATATTGCTGGTTTCATAGGTAGAGGCAAATGGGCTTGCAAGCCATGTGTATTGGCGCTCTAAATCAACATCGCGGTTTTGATAATAAAGACCCGCAACCCAGTTACCGGTTTTATCGTTAAACTGTAAGTTAGCTGATTGATCTTCGCGATCGCGATTATAAATATCAGTAGAGCTGTAACCCCAAGGGTGTAAGCCTGCAGCACAAAGTTGCGGCTCGTTAATATCATTACATACCCAGTCTTCATCGTAGCTGTAAAGTAACTCGCTATCGATTGCTGAAACATTAAGGCTTACATCAAATTTATCGAAACCCGTGTAAGTGTTAGCAATACCTACCGCGTAACTTTTTTGGTTATCTTGACCTGGTTCATCCGCAACGCTGTCGCGGCTGTTGTCGAGCGTAAAGGCATCGTAACCATTGTTTATATCAATATAATGAAAATTTAACTCAGTGTTTAGGTTTTCAGTAAGCTGAGAGTTTAACTTAAAGCGTGCAACTTGCTCGTCTTGATTTTGTGTTGACTCGTTCAGGTATAAGTTGTCTACGTAGCCGTCAGATTTTCTGCGAAAGTAACTAACACGAGCCGTTGTATCGTCGGTCAAACCAGTGCTTGCTGCAAGGCCTGCTTCATGGCTGTTGTATGTGCCAGCACCTAAGTGCAGTTTTAAACTCGGATCGCTAGTTGCTTTAGCTGATTGCATTTGGATCATACCGGCCATGCCGTCTGCACCAAAGCGTGTTCCTTGAGGTCCACGGTAAATTTCTACTTGGTCAATATCAAATAATAATGAACTGCCACCAAGGCCAGAGTAGTTAATGCCATCAATAACTAAACCAACCGAAGGGTTAATAGGATCAACAAATTGTGAGCGTAAACCCACGCCACGAATTTGTATAAAACGCCCACGAGACGCACCCGCAGTGAAGTTTACGTTAGCGGCACTGCCTAATATTTCGTCTAAGTAACTTGCACCACGTAGGCTTATTTCTTCTTCACTGAGTAAACTTGCACTGGCACTTAAAGTTTGAATAGTTTCTCGTTGAAAGTCACCGGTGACCACTATTTTTTCTATGTCGCTATCATCAGCATTAGCTGAAAAAGGGGCGCTCATTAGCGGCAAAAGTGCGGTAGTGATTAAAGACAAACGTAAGTTCATTTTGTTACTTAACTCCATTTTAGGGGCTTATGCTGGGGTCTGTTGACCTTTTAGTATTAATCTTAAAAGACAAACTGACCCTAGTAATTATTTTTATACCTGTGTTATAACGCAGCGATTATACGTAAAAAAACTAGGATTACTAATATGACTTTTAAAGTTGATTTTAAAGTACGTCATTACGAATGCGATTTACAAGGGATCGTTAATAACAGTGTTTATTTTAATTATTTAGAACATGCCCGCCATGAATTCCTATTTTCGAACGGTGTTGACTTTGCATTACTTGCTAAGCAAAAAGTTAATTTAGTTGTGATTCGTAGTGAAGTTGATTACAAGCACTCATTGGTGCCAGAAGATGAGTTTTATGTGTCTGTAAAGCCCGTTCGTCTAAGTCGTTTAAAGTTTGCGTTTGAGCAAACTATTGTACGTAAACACGACCAGCAAGTGATGCTTAAAGCAAAAGTAATAGGTACTGCCGTTAACGAAAAAGGGCGTCCTTTTTTACCACCCGAAATGCAAACCCTATTCAACAATAATGATTTAGGCTAACTCATATTCCATATATAACGTTTTATGAACAAAAAATTACATTTAAAACATGCAAATTTAACGGATAAATCGCATAAATATTGTTATTATGACATTAATTAGACAATGAGTTAGTAGCAGTATGAAATTAGCAGCAATACCGATGCTTATAATCGGTTTATGTGTTGGTTGCGCATCAACAGGGACCGTTACCAGTGAGCAGCTAAAATACACACAATGGCAGTTATCTACAATTGATGATTTAGCCTTAGAGGAGCAATACACGGCCTCCGTTAGCTTTATAGAAGCGCTTCAAGTAAATGGATTTGCAGGATGTAACCGATTCTTTGGCGAGGGTCAACTTAACGAAAGTAGCCTTAGTGTGCAAAAAGTTGGAATGACCCGAAAATCTTGCGGCGAAAAAACAGATAAGTTTGAACAGCAGTTTTTAAAAACGTTAAAGCAAGGTGCAACGCTTAGCATGCAAGGTCAAAAATTAGTTATGCAAGGCGAGCAAAAGTTTGTATTTGTTGCTAAATAAATTTTAGAGTTTTAAAAAATGACCCCTTGCGGGTCTTTTTTAACTGGCGTACACTCAACGCAGATTTAATAAGATTGTTTATTAAATCAACGAACAATTTATATACTTGTCGGAGTGCCTAAGTATGTTGCTTAGGCTGAGATCGCGAAAGCGGGATCCGTGAACCTGATCAGGTTAATACCTGCGTAGGGAACAAGCTGCCTAAAACGGGACGCTTGTGCGTCTTTTTTTATGCGTGCAATAAAGCGATACCCATTTTAGGCTGCAAAGTGGCATGAAGCTACTTTACGATCTTTCTCTATTCCTTTTGGAATATCTGACAAGACAACCCTTTAGTTATGAGGTAAGTCATGTCAAACACTACAAATAAATCATCGCGTCGCGAAACGCGCGCAGCTGCATCTGAATATATTTATAATTTAACAGGGCAGCCATTTCCAAATTCTCAAAAAGTGTACGTTGAAGGTAGCCAGCCAGGCGTGCGTGTAGGTATGCGCGAAATAACACTCAGTGATACGTTTATTGGTGGCACCGACGAAAATCCGGTGTATGAATCTAATGAGCCCCTTCGTGTTTACGATACATCGGGCCCTTACACTGACCCAAATTTTGAATTAGATGTACGCAAAGGGTTACCAAAATTTCGTGAGCAATGGATTGCAGGGCGCAACGATACAGAAGTACTCGATTCGGTCACCTCGCAGTTTGCACAGCAGCGTATGGCTGATGATGGACTTGATCATATTCGATTTGATCACCTACCAAAAATTCGCCGTGGTAAAGCGGGCAAAAATGTCACACAAATGCATTACGCCCGCCAAGGTATTGTAACGCCAGAGATGGAATACGTTGCAGTGCGAGAAAATATGGGGCGTGCAAAGATTCGAGAAGAGTTATTAGCTGCGCAACATAAGGGTGAGTCGTTTGGCGCGAGTATTCCCGATTTTATAACCCCTGAATTTGTACGTGACGAAATAGCACGCGGCCGCGCAATTTTACCTAACAATATCAACCATCCAGAAACCGAACCAATGATCGTGGGCCGTAACTTTTTGGTTAAAGTGAACGCTAATATAGGTAATTCATCGGTCACTTCATCTATTGAAGAAGAAGTAGAAAAAATGGTGTGGTCGACTCGTTGGGGCGCCGATACCGTAATGGATTTATCAACAGGGCGCTATATTCACGAAACACGTGAGTGGGTAGTACGTAACTCGCCTGTACCCATTGGTACTGTGCCCATTTATCAGGCCCTTGAAAAAGTAAACGGTGTAGCTGAAGACTTAACGTGGGAAATATTCCGCGATACCTTAATTGAACAAGCAGAGCAGGGCGTTGACTACTTTACTATTCATGCCGGTGTGCTTTTGCGCTACGTACCTATGACGGCAAAACGTGTTACAGGTATTGTATCGCGCGGTGGCTCTATTATGGCCAAATGGTGTTTAGCGCACCATAAAGAGAACTTTTTATACACGCACTTTGAAGATATTTGTGAAATTTTAAAACAATACGATGTGTGTTTTTCATTAGGCGATGGCCTTCGCCCAGGCTCTATTGCTGATGCAAACGATGAAGCACAATTTAGTGAGTTACGTACATTAGGCGAGCTAACACAAATAGCATGGAAGCATGACGTACAAGTATTTATTGAAGGGCCAGGGCATGTGCCAATGCACATGATCAAAGCCAACATGGATGAGCAACTAGAACATTGTGGCGAAGCGCCATTTTATACTCTAGGCCCACTAACAACCGATATTGCACCAGGGTACGACCACATTACATCGGGCATTGGAGCTGCGCAAATAGCGTGGTATGGCTGTGCTATGTTGTGTTATGTAACGCCAAAAGAGCATTTAGGCTTACCAAATAAAGAAGACGTCAAAGAAGGTTTAATTACCTACAAAATTGCAGCGCATGCCGCCGATTTAGCTAAAGGACACCCAGGCGCGCAAGAGCGCGATAATGCCTTGTCAAAAGCGCGTTTTGAGTTTAGATGGCATGACCAATTTAATATTGGTTTAGACCCTGAACGTGCACGCGAATACCACGACGAAACACTGCCACAAGAGTCGGGCAAAGTAGCTCATTTTTGCTCTATGTGTGGCCCTAAATTTTGCTCTATGAAAATCAGCCAAGAAGTACGCGATTACGCTAACGATTTAGAGGAGCGTGGTATTGATCCCAATAACGCGGGTGAGGCTATTGAAATTAAAATGATTGATGTAGAAGCGCAAATGAAAGCTAAATCAGAGGAGTTTAAGCAAACGGGCTCTGAAATTTATCACAAAGCGATATAATTCGACCTTAGGCTGCGGATATCTAACTACGTGCAATGAGGTGGCTACCTTAGCACAAGATTGCATGTAGTTTTTGACTCGCGGCCAGCCAATGAAGGATTTTTTATGCAGTACCATATTGCCATTGTTGGATTTGGTTTAGCAGGAAGGCTTGCTGCACTTGAACTAAGTAAGCAGCACAATGTGAGTGTGTTTGAGGCCGATGATGAACATGCTCTCAATAGCGCAGGCAAAGTTGCAGCAGCTATGCTTGCGCCATTGGCTGAGTCGGTATTGTGTGAAGCCGATTTAGCGCAAATGGGGTTGGATTCGATTAATCGCTGGCCACAAATAATTGAAGAGCTTGAACACGATGTGTTTTTTCAGCAGCAAGGCACATTAGTGGTTGCACATCAGCAAGATAAAGGCGACCTACAAAGCTTTACCCAGCGAATAAAACCCATAGCTGGGCACAATGCTGAGGCTTTAAATACTCAGAAAATAGCGCAGTTAGAGCCAGAACTTGCGAATCGTTTTAGCCAAGGTGTGTTTTTACCCTGTGAAGGGCAAATAGATAACCAAGCCTTTTATAAAGCAAGCTACAGCATGCTTAATAGGCGAAAAGTAAAGTTTGTGTTTAATCAGCGGGTAACTATTAAAAATGGTGAAATTAATAATCGCCCGTTTGATTTTATTATTGATTGCAGAGGGCTGGGCGCAAAAAAGGAGCAACTGCTTCGTGGTGTAAGAGGTGAGGTTGCGCGACTTTATGCACCAGAAGTTAATTTAACGCGCCCAGTGCGATTAATGCATCCGCGGTATCCTATTTATATTGCACCAAAACCTAATAATGAATATGTCATTGGTGCAACTGAAATTGAATCGCAAGACAGCGGCCCAGCCACTGTACGTTCAACACTAGAACTATTGTCGGCAGCTTACACGGTGCATAGTGGGTTTGCAGAGGCCCGTTTATTAGGGATACAAACAGGGCTTCGCCCTGCGTTTAGTGACAACAGACCGCAAGTAAAAAAATCAGGAAATGTTATTAGCATTAATGGCTTATATCGTCATGGCTATATGTTAGCTCCTGTTCTTGTTGCACAAGCGCTATCGTACATAGGTGAGTATTAAATGAAGATTACGTTAAACGGTGAGCTTTTAGATTTAACCTCTCATGCGTTACTTGAGATATTAAAAGAGTATGGAGCAAGTGCCCCTTATGCGGTGGCTGTTAATGGCGTATTTATACCAAAAAGTCAGCATAACGGTTTTGTTATAAATGAAGGGGATAGCATTGAATTGTTATCGCCCATTCAAGGTGGGTAGCGCATGCAAGTAAAAGACACGCTAAATATTTATGGTGAAGCAATTAATAGCCGATTATTAATTGGCACCGCTTTGTATCCATCGCCAGATATTATGACGCAATCAATTAAAGCGTCCGGTGCGGGGGTTGTCACGGTATCACTAAGGCGCCAGCAAAGTGCAGAAGCAGGTGATGACTTTTGGCAATTGATAAAAAATACGGGTTTAAAAATATTGCCCAATACGGCCGGATGCCACAGTGTAAAAGAAGCGGTAACCCTTGCTCAAATGTGTCGTGAAGTATTTGCTACCGATTGGATTAAGCTTGAGCTGATAGGTGATGACTATAACTTGCAACCTGATCCATTTGCTTTGCTTGAAGCCACAGAAATACTAATTAACGATGGGTTTAAAGTACTGCCTTATTGCACCGATGATTTAGTGCTTTGTCAGCGTTTAAATGACCTAGGATGCGAAGTGCTTATGCCATGGGGGGCACCAATAGGCACAGGAAAAGGCTTGTTAAATAGTTACAATTTAAAAACGATTCGTGAGCGCTTACCAAATACAACACTTATCGTGGATGCAGGGTTAGGTCTACCGTCGCATGCCTGCCAAGCGCTTGAATTAGGGTATGATGCTGTATTATTAAATTCAGCCATTGCTGGGGCGGGTTGCCCAAAAACTATGAGCCTTGCATTTAAGGCGGCGGTTGAGGCAGGGCGCTTTGCTTATAACGCTAAAGCAATGCCCGAAAAAGACCTCGCAGCACCCTCAACTCCTACAATGGGCATGCCGTTTTGGCATCAGCAGTAAGGAAATAAAATATATGAATAACGTAGTGTGGACAATTGCCGGATCTGATTCTGGCGGTGGCGCAGGTATTCAAGCCGATATAAAGGCGATGCAAAGTTTTGGTGTACATGGCTGTACCGCAATTACCGCGCTTACGGCGCAAAATAGTTTAGGTGTAGAAGCTATTAATGCGGTGTCTACCGATATTATTGAATCACAGCTTTTGGCACTTGAAAAAGACATGAAGGCCAAAGTAATTAAAATTGGCATGTTAGCAAATGTGCAGCAAATTCAATTAATCAGTGAACACATAAGCCACTACAAAGCTAAATGGCCAGTTCCACCAGTGATTGTTTACGACCCCGTTGCTATTGCCTCAAGCGGTGATGTATTAACCGAAGAAGATACCGTAAGCGCTATTAAAGAGTGCTTATTGCCGCTGGTGGATGTAATAACACCTAACACGCACGAGACTCAATTATTAACCGGCGTATATTTAATTGGCCCAAGCGCCGTTAAAGACGCTGCAAATAAACTGCTAAGTTGGGGAGCAAAGTCAGTGGTTATTAAAGGTGGGCATTGGGATTTCCCTAGTGGTTACTGTATTGATTACTGCATACAAAATAATGAAGAATATTGGCTAGGTAATAAAAAAATTCAAACCCCACACAACCATGGTACGGGGTGCAGTATGGCGTCGGTTATCGCAGCGTGTTTAGCAAAAGATTACCCACTAAAAGATGCCTTTATTTTAGCCAAAGCTTATATAAACCAAGGTTTAAAGCAGTCGGTTAGATACGGTGAAGGAATAGGGCCTGTAGCGCAAACATCATTTCCTACACATTTAGATGACTATCCTCAAGTTATAGAGCCAGGTAGCTGGCTTGGTGATGAACTTGATTTTGATGTGCCGCTTGAGTTTAATATGGCCGCTGATTTTGCACCTTGTGAAAGTAAACAATTAGGCTTGTACGCGGTTGTTGATAGTAATGACTGGCTAGAAAAGTGCTTACAGCAAGGGATCAAAACAGCGCAATTACGTGTTAAAAATAAAACTGAGACTGAGCTTGATGAACTCATAAAACAGGCTGTTGAACTGGGTAAAAAGTACCGCGCGCATGTATTTATAAATGATTACTGGCAGTTAGCAATAAAGCACGGTGCTTATGGCGTGCATTTAGGCCAAGAAGACTTAGACATTGCTAATTTAGCCGCCATTAAAGAGGCGGGTTTAAGGCTTGGGCTTTCGACTCATGGTTTTTATGAAATGCTGCGTGCGCATAATTACCGACCAAGTTATATGGCATTTGGCGCTATTTATCCAACCACGACCAAAGATATGACAGGGCAAATACAAGGGCTCGATAAACTTAAAAAGTGTGTGCCATTAATGCAAAGCTACCCAACGGTTGCCATTGGCGGAATTGATTTAACCCGCGCAAATGAAGTTGCTAAAACAGGCGTCGGTAGTGTTGCGGTAGTAAGGGCCATTAGTGAAGCGGATGACTATATTGCAGCTATTAGCTCGCTACAAAGTGCTATAAACCAGCCAAATGGATAAGCTCAGCGATAAAGAAACCCTGCGGTATAGCCGCCACTTATTATTAAAAGAAGTGGGGCTAGAAGGGCAGTTAGCACTAAAGTCTGCCACTGTTGCTGTAGTCGGTGCAGGCGGTTTAGGCAGTCCAGCACTTTTGTATTTAGCGGCGGCAGGTATTGGAACGCTTATTTTAATAGACGATGATGCCGTTGAGCTTTCAAACCTACAGCGCCAAGTGCTTTATAAAGTTAATCATTTAGGGCAAAGCAAGGTAGCGGCCGCTGGTAAAGTGTTAACGAGCCTCAATAATCAAATACACATAGTGACGCACAGTAAAAAGCTTGATGAGGAGAATTGCGCTGAGCTTTTAAGCAATGCCGATGTAGTACTTGATTGCTCAGATAATTTTACCACGCGCTATGCGGTTAACCGGTATTGCTTAGCAAATAAAACGCGTTTAATAGCTGGCGCTGCTATCGCGACAAGCGGACAGTTAATGGGCTTTGACTTTACACAGACTCAAAGCCCTTGCTACGGCTGTATTTTTCCACAAACGAGTGAAGCACCCTCTATTAATTGCAGTAATGCGGGGGTAATAAGCCCTTTATTGGGGATTGTTGGTTCTATGCAGGCACAACTTACGCTTAATTTTTTACTCGGACATGTTGAGGGGAATGCATTTATTACCTTTGATGCGCTGAGTTTAAAGCAGCAACATTTTAAAGTAGTTAAAGATTTAAACTGTAAAGAGTGTGGTGGATAAAATAAGAGGTAATTCGCGGGGCTAAGCCATGAGAAGCTGCGCTTTAACGTGAGCAAGCTCATTGTCTACCAATAAAAAAGCACCGCATTTGTTATAAACGAGGTGCCTTTTAATCTTTAACTAAAAACTAAAAACTAAAAACTTATAGCTCTTCACTTTCTTTAATTTTTGCAAACGCAGTACCTAAGCGAGTAACCACTTCTGGTAGTTGATCGTCTAGTATGTTTGCTTTATTAGCACCCCATGCAAGCACTACCGTTGAGCCTAATTTAAAGCGACCCATTTCCTCGCCTTTCTTAAGTGTGATTGCGTTTTCACCGCTGGTCGGGTAATTCCAACTAAATACATCACTACCTGCTGGTGGAGTAACAGTACCGGCCCAAACAGTTTCTATGCTTGCGACAATGGTTGCGCCTACCAATACCATAGCGAGTGGACCTACTTCCGTTTCAAAAATAGCCACTACACGCTCGTTACGCGCAAATAAGTTGGGAACATTCTGCGCTGTAAGCGGATTTACCGAAAATAAATCGCCCGGTACGTAAATCATTTTGCTTAATGTGCCATCAATAGGCATATGAATACGGTGGTAATCTTTAGGTGCTAAATAAATAGTTGCAAATTTACCACCTAAAAACGCAGTTGTATCGTCCTCAGACCCACCTAGAAGTGCCTGCAAGCTATAGTCGTGGCCTTTGGCTTGAATAAGCTGCCCATCAACTATGTCGCCTAGCTGGCTAATTGCACCATCTACTGGATGAATTATTGTATCAGCGTCTTCAACCACTGGGCGAACGCCGTCTTTGAGTGGGCGAGTAAAAAACTCGTTAAATGTTTTGTAATGAGACGGGTCTGAATATTTAGCCTCACTCATATCTATTTTATATTGCTTGATAAACAGTTTAATAAGCGTTGTTGTTAACGCACCGGCCTTTGCAGCTGCTAATTTACCCACAACGCGCGAAATAAAGTGTTTTGGCATTGCGTACTGCATTGCGATTTTAAATTTGTCTAAGCTCACGGTATTTTTCCTTAATTATACACGCGGCGCACGAGCGCCGGCACGGCCATCGGCCATTGATTCTAAAATTCGGTGGTAGCTGTCAAAGCGTAGTTGCGAAATATCGCCATTAGCTACGGCTTCTTTAATTATACAGCCCGGGTCATTTAAGTGTTTGCAGTCTCTAAAGCGGCATCCACCTATAAATTCTCTAAATTCTTTAAAGCACCAAGTTACACGCTCAACGTCTAAATGCCACAACCCAAATTCACGAATACCCGGCGAGTCAATTAAGTTACCGCCAGTGGGTAAGTGATGAAGGCGTGATACCGTTGTGGTGTGTTGGCCTAAGCCACTGTTTTCGGATACCTCTTTCGTTAATATTTCGGCATTTGGCAGTACAGTATTTACTAGGGTTGATTTACCCACGCCACTTTGACCTACAAAAATATTATTTTTACCAACAAGCATGTTTTTAAGTTCATCAATTCCTTCACCGGTTATATTGCTGACAAGCAGTACGCGATAATTTAATGTGCGATAAATATCGAGCACGTTTTGAATATCTTTAAGGCCGGCTTCGTCGATTAAGTCGATTTTGTTGAGGATTAAAATAGGCTCAATACCCATGTCCTCACAGGCAATTAAATAGCGATCAATAATGCTAGGAGTAAACTCAGGTAATACAGCAGAAACCATAAGTATTTGGTCAATATTTGCAGCAATTACTTTTACCCCATCGTAGAAATCGGGGCGAGTAAGTTGCGAGCGACGCTCTTGTGTTGCTTCAATAACTCCAGCTAAATCGCCCTCGCTTACTTTAGCGCGACGAAATAACACTTCGTCGCCACATACTAAATTAGATACCGTTCGGCGTATATTACAGCGAAGCACGTCTCCATTTTGCGTTTCAACATCAGCGTGCTGGCCAAATCGACTGATCACAATGGCGCTTTCAACCTGACCTAAATTATCTGCCTGCCACTCTTGGGCACCTTTTTTAGCTGGTTTTGAACCTGCGCTGTTAATACGCTTTTGATGATTGGCCTTGATCTGACGCGATTGGCCTTTACTTAATTTTTTCTGTTTTGCCACGTTTGGCCTATAACCTTGTTTAAATGTCGGCTTTGAGCATAATACCAATTCGCAATAATACTTAACCGAGTTGGTATAAAAAAAGCTTTAGCTCGACGGTTGATGCTAATATGATATATCGAAATGCGTTGGATCTAAAGAAAAGCACCGTTTAAGGTAATTATGACTATTAATAAATCAAACTTAATTTGGCTCGATCTGGAAATGACCGGACTTGAACCTGCGACCGATAAAATACTTGAAATTGCAACTGTTGTCACTGATGCAGACCTTAATATATTAGCCGAGGGGCCAACTATTGCTATTCATCAAAGCGATGAGTTACTTAATGGTATGGACGAGTGGTGTACTACTCAGCACGGTAAATCAGGCTTAACTGCGCGTTGTAAAGCAAGTACGTTTGATGAAGAGTATGCGGTAGCGCAAACATTAGAGTTTTTAAAGCAATGGGTGCCAGCCGGTGCATCCCCAATGTGCGGTAACTCAATTGGGCAAGACAGACGCTTTATGAATAAATATATGCGTGAACTCGAAGATTTTTTCCATTACCGCAACCTTGATGTAAGTACGATTAAAGAACTTGCTAGACGTTGGAAACCAGAAGTGCTCGCTCAAGTGAATAAAAAAGGCTCTCACCTTGCCTTAGACGACATTAAAGATTCGATTATGGAATTGAAGGTATACAGAGAAAAATTCTTTAATTTGTAAAAAACACTTGCAAACACATCGTATTATTGTAGAATCCTGCCCCGCTCAAGACGATAACCCCCGCGGGGTTAGTGCGCTTGAGCAAGCGATTATGCGGCACTAGCCAGTTGCCGGAATGTTGAACGCGACGTGTCGCGCACCAACGGAAAATTACTGACTAACCATAATGCGGCACTAGCTCAGTTGGTAGAGCGCGACCTTGCCAAGGTCGAGGTCACGAG